>Ga0213830_1000582_pt1 | contig 16195 bp, 11 predicted proteins | sample SWATP11_FD_161661 | JGI IMG/M metagenome (GOLD analysis project Ga0213830, IMG submission 161661) | Coastal seawater microbial communities from Marineland, Florida, United States - SWA TP1 #1 | ecosystem: Environmental > Aquatic > Marine > Coastal | place: USA: Florida | collected 2016-08-06 | reverse complement strand
TAAAGGCAAGCAATCTGAATTTTGGGATTTATTTTTAACTAAAGACGATGTATTCCCAAATGGCATGTCTGAGGTTGAGCAACAAGCGATTTACCGTCCGCGTCCGGGTAGCTGCTTTACAGCTATTGCGTGTGGTGATGGCCAAACCTATGATTTTTGGACCACATTTACCGATAACCAAATTGATATTAATGTGAAATCAACGGCGGGTATCGAGTATTTAAATACGGTGCTTGGTAAATTTGCTGATAATAATGTCAACATTATTCGTTTAGATGCAGCAGGCTATGCGATTAAAGAAGCTGGCACAAATTGCTTTATGTTGGATGAAACTTTTGAGTATTTAAATAAGCTTTCAGCGCAAGCTAATGAAGCGGGTATGGAAACCATTGCCGAGATCCACAGCCATTTCCAGACTCAGGTTGAAGTCGCAAAGCGTGTAAATATGGTTTATGACTTTGCTTTACCACCCCTTATTTTACACAGCTTGTTTAGCAATGATGCGCAAGCTTTACTGAATTGGCTAACCATTTCGCCGCGAAACTGTTTAACGGTACTTGATACCCATGATGGCATTGGCATCATTGACGCAGGCCCTATGGGTGATAAACCGGGTTTATTAAACGCAGCAGAAATTGATAATTTGGTTGAAACCATTCATGAAAAGAGTGAAGGGCAAAGCCGCTTAGCAACTGGCGCAGCAGCAAGTAATGTCGATTTATATCAAGTTAACTGCACATACTACAATGCCTTGGGCGCAGATGACTTTGATTACTTATTAGCGCGTGCAATTCAGTTCTTCGCGCCAGGTATTCCACAAGTTTATTATGGTGGCCTATTCGCTTGTGAAAACGATATGGAATTATTGGCCCGCACCAATGTAGGTCGTGATATCAATCGCCCTTACTTAAATGCGCAAGACATTGATGCTGCGCTTGCTAAACCTGTGGTGAAAGGGTTAATTAAGCTGATTCAATTACGTAATGAGCATCCAGCATTTAACGGTGAGTTTATTGCGAAAGGTGAAGGCAGTGTGTGTCGTTTAAGCTGGCATGATGATACCAGCTCAATCGAGTTAAAAGTTGACTTCGCTAGCCGTGAAGTGATGATTCTTGATCACCGAGACGGCGAACAAAGCATTGTTGATTTGGCTGACTTTTTAGCTTAACTACTTTGACCCAATTGCAGTTGATAGTCGATTTCGGCTGTTTGCTGCTCTTTCGATAGAAACAAGGTCGCAGCAATGCGGCCTTTTTCTTCGCTATTTTGATGGACAGTTGTGAGTTTTGGCACAAATCGTTGGCCTTCATCTATGCCATCAAAACCAACAATTCTGACATCTTCAGGAATTGATAACCCCATTTTTAATGCTTCGCGCATGGCGGCAAGGGCGATTAAATCACTCATACACAACAATACATTTGGTCGTGGGGTGCTGCTAAGTGCTTCTTTAGCAGCAATGCTAGCGAAGCGTTCGCTACTTTCTGGAATATTCCATGTTCTATCATCACCAAGGGTGACGCCAGCATCGCTGATTGCTTGGTGATAACCGCGCAGTCGTTGATGAGCAATCGACTGACCTGCTTCAAACTCATGATGTTCGTATACTCGGCATAATACGTCGTTATCGAGTAAGCGCAGGCCTAAAATAGCAACCCGATCATCATTTTTTTGTAGTGCATGCTTGGCAATATCAAAGCTGGCTTGTTGGTTGTTTACGTTTACTGAGGCATCGCGACCGATGTTAAAGTCAACCGTTACAACATGCTTGGCAACCTGTTTTAACTGTTCTACAAGTTGTTTATTACGAGGGCGACCATAACAAATAAAGCCATCAACAAAATCGACCACGCTATTAAGGTTATCGTTGTTACCAGAAAATAATAAAAGATTAATGCCATTTTTTTCGAGCACCGCCGATACACCGCGCATAAAGCTGCTCGCAACCGGATCTGATACCATATATTCAACGCTGTCTGGCAATACTAAAGCAACAATATTAAAGGTGCCTCGGCGTAATGACTGCGCCGCCTTGTTTGGGCCAAAATAGCCGAGCTTTTTACAGGCCGCCAAAATTTCTTCGCGGCGTGCTTTCGATAATTGATCAGGACGATTAAACGCATTTGATACGGTGGCATTTGAAACACCTAACTCTTTGGCAATACTTTTTAGCGTCCAAGTTTTTGGCTTTGTCATTGTAGGTTCTTAATCGATTTACTTAATGGTAAATTACCATATAAAGAGTCGAAAAAAAGTGTTTTTAGTCATAAAAATAGGCGTACCATAAAAGAATGAGTACGAGTGTGAGAAAAAGGCGAATAGTGAGTGATTTCTAAGTTACCAAAATGGGTTGAGATTGGCGCATTTATTTTGGCGCTGGTGGCTGGGTGTGTGAATGCGGTTGGTTTACTTAGCTTTGAACATCAAGCGGTATCGCATTTATCAGGAACTGCAACCTTGCTTGGCGCAGATCTCATGCATGGCAATAGCCTTGATGCTTTACATTTATTAGGTGTATTACTGTCATTTTTAGTTGGGTCTGGTATTGCTGGGTTCTTGCTGCATAGTTCAGCACTTAAACTAGGTCGTCATTACGACACGGCATTATTGATTGAAGCAGGGCTTTTACTGGGCGCACTTTGGTTATTGTTTAATGGCTCGGGTTACGGGCACTTTTTAGCCTCTGCGGCATGTGGTTTACAAAACGCCTTAGCAACAACTTACAGTGGTGCAATTGTTCGTACCACTCATGTAACGGGTATCTTCACTGATTTAGGTATTATGTTTGGTCGCGTTTTACGTGGCGAGGCACTTGATAAACGTAAGGCTAAACTGTTTGGCCTAATCATTTTAGGGTTTATTTTTGGCGGCTTAGCAGGGGCATGGTTATTTGCAAAAATGAGCTTTGCGGCGCTTTATGTGCCAAGTGCTATTTGTATTTTACTTGCCTTGACCTATCGTGTTTATTCTCATCGCAATCCAGAACTTAATGGTTAGCGATACTTTTAGGTGTTGCGCCAAAGGTTTGTTTAAACACACGGCTAAAATGGCTTGGGTTATTAAAGCCTAATTGGTAACAAACTTGGCTAATCGCCTCCCCTTTTTCGAGCAGTTTATACGCTTTTTGTAAGCGTAATTGTTGTTGCCAAAGAGCGGGCGTAACACCAAAGGCTAACTTAAATTGCTGATAAAATTTACTGCGGCTCATACAGGCTATCTTACATAACACATCGATATCAATATTCTCAGCAAGATGCTGTTCTATATAACTTACTACATGGCTTAATGGGGTTGCGAGCTTGCCTTGCTTACAACTTGCTATCATTAAATCTCGGCTTTGCTGCTGTAACAGACGGGTTATGAGTTCATTGAGCGATAAATCAATTAAATAATCGCGGTGTTGCTCATTTTCACTAAATAGGGTGATCATGCGCTCAAGCAGTTGTTGAGTTTGCGGATTATGCTGGGCGTGCACTAACTTGGCTTGATATTGGAAAAAGTCATCCTGGGTAATTTGCTGGTTAAAATTTAGAGCATCAACTACTTGGCTTATTTTATCGGTACTGATTTCAATCGCTAAACAGGTTGTTGGTTGATTGAGAGATGCATTGGGAAAGTCGATTAGCACCCCTTGTTCTGGGGCAAGTACAAATGATTGGTTTGGTAAAAACTCTTCATGATAATCACTGTCGGCAACATGCATGATTTTTTTACCGCTGATCATGCCACAAAATAATAATTCAGTGGAATGTAAGGCCACTTTTTGGGCATCTAAATAGGTGTCGTAAATACTTAATTCGGCATGTTCGCCCGCAAAACTGACTTTATTTTCAATAAGCACATCAATACGTTGTCGTTTTTTATCTAAACTTCTGTTACTAACTGATGTGTTCATTGTTGCCTCGCTGTCGTCCTAAATTCTGGACAAATAGTCAAAAAGTCTGGACTAGGAATCAAGTGTGTTTTCAGTAACTGAGCTAACTTCAATTGTTAGCGGTTCATTAAACAATAACCTACCGCATAATTTAGTCAATGCTAAATAAAACACAACAATTTGAAGAGAGAACACATTATGATTTATGCAAATCCAGGTAGTGAAGGCGCAAAAGTTAACTTTAAAGCGCAGTATGAGAATTATATTGGTGGCCAATGGGTTGCCCCTGTAAAAGGAGAATACTTTGAAAACATTAGCCCAGTAAACGGTAAAGTGTTTTGTAAAGTACCTCGTTCATCAAAAGAAGATATCGAACTGGCACTTGATAAAGCCCACGATGCAAAAGCGGCATGGGGAACAACGTCAGTCACCGAGCGTAGCAATATCTTATTAAAAATTGCCGATCGTATTGAACAAAATCTAGAAATGCTGGCAGTGGCCGAAACCTGGGATAACGGTAAAGCAATTCGTGAAACACTTGCAGCAGACGTGCCATTAGCGGCTGATCATTTTCGCTATTTTGCAGGCTGTGTGCGCGCGCAAGAAGGCTCAATCGGTGAGATAGACGAAACCACGGTGGCCTATCATTTTCATGAGCCACTAGGTGTAGTAGGGCAAATTATTCCTTGGAACTTTCCATTGTTGATGGCTGCGTGGAAACTTGCGCCAGCCCTTGCTGCGGGTAACTGTATTGTTTTAAAACCAGCTGAACAAACGCCTACGTCTATATTAGTGCTGCTTGAAGTGATTGGTGACTTATTGCCTGCTGGTGTTCTAAATGTGGTAAACGGCTATGGTAAAGAAGCGGGCGAAGCGCTGGCAACCAGTACTCGAATCGCGAAGATTGCCTTTACAGGTTCAACGCCAGTGGGTTCACATATCTTAAAATGTGCTGCTGATAATATTATTCCTTCGACGGTCGAGCTAGGTGGTAAATCGCCAAATATCTTCTTCAACGATGTAATGGAAAAAGACGATGAATTTTTGAGTAAAGCGATTGAAGGAGCCGTACTTGCGTACTTCAACCAAGGTGAAGTGTGTACATGTCCATCGCGTTTATTTATTCAAGAAGATATTTACGAGCAATTTATTGAGCGTGTTCTTGCCCGAACTCTACAAATTAAACGGGGTAATCCACTTGATACCGAAACCATGGTGGGTGCTCAAGCATCACAAGCTCAGTTTGATAAGATCCTAAGCTACATCGAAATTGGTAAACAAGAAGGGGCCGAAGTGCTTGCGGGCGGCGAAGTCGAACAACTGTCTGATGAGTTTAACGGCGGTTACTACATTCAACCAACACTGTTAAAAGGCACTAACGACATGCGTGTGTTCCAAGAAGAGATTTTTGGCCCGGTTATTTCAATGTCGACTTTTAAAGATGAAGACGAAGCGTTAGCACTTGCTAATAGCTCTGAGTTTGGCTTAGGGGCAGGTGTGTGGAGTCGAAACATGAACCGTGCTTATCACTTTGGTCGTAAGATTGAAGCGGGCCGTGTTTGGACTAACTGCTATCATATGTACCCAGCACACGCTGCGTTTGGCGGTTATAAAAAGTCAGGCATAGGCCGCGAAACACATAAACTCGCCCTTGATCATTACCAACAAACTAAAAACCTATTAGTAAGTTACAGTGAGAATCCACTGGGCTTCTTTTAAAAGCAATTTCTTATTGTTGTCGAAACTACCCAAACGCCACATCTAGTGGCGTTTTTATTTTGCGTATATGTATTTCCAAACTTGCTTTTCTGTTATTAATTAACCAATTAATTAATGTTGGGTAAGGAATTTTCAATCATGATCAGAAATGTAAGGATTGATGATAGTGAAGCCATTGCTGCAATTTACAATCACTATGTTGTTAATAGTACGGTGACATTTGAAGTTGAGGCAATCACAGGTACTGAAATAGCCAAGCGAATACAGGCTAATCTTGATGCTGACTTACCTTGGTTGATTGCTGAAGCTGAAGGTAATGTCATTGGATATTGTTATGCAACACCTTGGAAAGCACGAAAAGCTTACCAACACTCAGTGGAAATCTCGGTTTATTTAGATGCTGATAGTCATACAAAGGGGATTGGCACCCAACTTTACGCCACTCTATTTACTCAGTTAAAAACGCAAAATGTACATGCTGTTATGGCAGGCATTGCATTACCTAATGAAGCAAGTATCGCCTTGCATGAGAAGCATAATATGCAAAAAGTCGCGCATTTTAAGCAAGTTGGTAAAAAGTTCGGGCAGTGGATTGATGTAGCGTATTGGCAAGTCATTTTATAACGGGCATAAAAAAGCCCGGCGAACACACAAGCCAGGCTTTTCGACAACAATTTGGTTGAGTCACCGCAAGTGCAGTGACTCGGAATAAAAAAGCTTAGAGAACACACAAACTAAGCTTTTGACAACAATGTGGTTGAGTTACCGCGTGTGCAGTAACTCGGAATAAAAAAGCTTAGAGAACACACAAGCTAAGCTTTTGACAACAATTTGGTTGAGTTACCGCGTGCGCAGTAACTCGGTATATAAAAAGCCCAGAGAACACACAAACTAGACTTTTTGTGACAACAATTCGGTTAGCGCAAACACTCTCAATGGTGTGAAGCTGTTTAGCTTAAAAGCGCTGATGAGTTAACTTTAGAGTAATCCCTCTAAATCGACAAACGATTAAAATAAACCTGATAGATGAATTTTTTTAATCTATTCACATGTGAAGTCCTTTTTATTGCCATAACAATGCCTTAGTGATTAAATAGGGTGTTTTTTAAACATAATAATTATTTAAAATGGATTTTTATGAAACGCTTGACGCTTTACTTATCACTCATCTTTACAGCTCTAAACTTGTCAAAAAACGCCAGTCAGTTTACTAGACCTGTTTATGTGATTGTGCCAGGACAATGTGCCAGTGCTTGTTCAAATGATAGCCGAGTTGTAATTAAGCAGTATCTTTAGCAAAGCGTTTGGTAGACCCCTGAGGGAGGGAGTTGAAGTGTTGACCCTGCGTGAAGAAGAACAACACTTATTAAATTAAATTGTGTGTTAACAGGCTAATTCTGCAGCAGGCTCTTCTGCTAACCAGTTAAGGGCCGCTGTTTTTGACTTAAATACACTCATTACCATACCAGCTCGTTTATATAAATTGCAGTAGGTATCGCTAAGCAAACTACCGCCTTCAAGCCCTTCTTTTATCACTAAAGCTGTTTTGGCCGGTGCGATGCCTTTTCGTCGAAGCTCAACAAAATACACCATTAGTTTTTCAAGCGCCCCTGGTGTTGCCATGCATGAGTTTTCAAACTCAACCAATTCAAACCATTGACCATAATCAGCGCTGAGCTTGTTGATGTAATCTTTTTGCATAAAAGAGTGCGCGTCAATAATCTCTTCGTTGAAAGGCCCAGTAGCAGTCGTTAAAAGCACATGTTCACGTTGATAAAACTCGACAAGCCCATGGGGTTTAAAATCTTTGAATGGATAATGGTTGGTTGATACTTTTTTATGCATCCGTTCAATCCCTGAATATTTATTGAGCTATTGATAATAGCAATGAAATAAATTAATTCAATCTTTAGGTTTAAATTATTGTTAAAACAATAACAAAAGTATTAGTTTTGGTTACCAAGTAGACCCCGCTTGAATGTAAATTGCGTTTTGTTCAGGGCCATGGGCTACATCTAGGCCAATACTAATTCCGTAATGTTCATCAATTAAATAGCGAAAGCCTGCACCTACAGTATCAATGGTTTCAGCTTTCGATAAGTCAGAAAAGTTATCGGCTGCCCAGCCCATACCAGTAAACACATTGAGCTTTATTTTGTGAGTGATTTTATAGCTCGCTTCTGCTTCGGTAACAAATACATCGAGACCTTGATAGCGAGTTGCAGACACACCGCGAAGGCTAATACTTGGCGGAATATAAACCGGTAAGCGCTTTTCACCACGGTTGTTAACTGAGTCATACTGCATGCGCAGGGCAAAGTTGAATTTATCGGTGTAACGCCAGTAATTTAAGGCGGTAAGCTTTAGACTGGTGTAATCAACCTTACTGCCAATAGCTTCATCATAATATAAATACTCAGCCTTGTAGTTAAAGCCTCGCTCAGGGTTTAGGGGGTTATCTCGGCTATCGTATTCTATTAATGGGCCAATACCTGACGTATTTACATCAAGTGAAAGGTGGTCTTTGATAATATCGTTTTCGAGCAGAAAATCTTCGATAGGGTTTTCGGCTAAGCTTATTTCTACCTTACGATAAATCTGTTTAAAGCCGTAAAAGAAGTTACTGTCGTCATAGCGCAACTTAAGGTTTTGAAACACCGCTGGGCCTTCAATATTCAACGACAATGGTGTGAGTAGCTTGATCTCGTCAAAGGTATAAAAATCAAGGTTTATACTCGCCCAGCCAACAATCCCTTGATAGCGAATACGGTCTTCATCCCAAAAGGTAATGTGGCCAACAGCACCGCCTTTGGTGCCATTTTTAGTGCCCATTAGGCCCACTAAACTAATGCTTTGTGGTAGGGTAGAGCCTTCTTTTTTCTTCTTTTTGGCCTTCTTTTCGTTGTCATGAAAAAAAAGGCCAACAACACCAAGCCCAGGCCCTACAGCTGGCTCTGTAATAAAAGTCGGTATGGGTAAAAATGAAATCGGTTCATCAACTTTTTGTTGTTGATTACTTAATTGCTGTTCTGCAGGTTTTATTGCATATTCATCGTAACTTGATGCAAAGCTTTGTGTGCTTAGCAAACTTGCTGTAAGCATATTTATTAGTACAACTTTTTTCACTTAATCCCTTACCTTGTTGTTTCTTGTTACTTCAAATTTTATAGCTGATAATTAAATTCGAGACGATGATCGCCATCCATAAAGTCAACGTTTTCATTCCAGTTTGCGAAATAGCGTAGATTCATACGCGGGTTAATTTGGTAACTTGCTGCAAATTCATGAGTCAAAATATGACTTTGGTTTAGACCGTAGTAGTGATCTTTATAGTTATCGCTACCGCCGATAGTTGTTAGCCAAAATGGATTGTAGTTAAGCCAAATTTTATCGTTAATGGTTATTTTTGCGTACATACCGACTAAACCATAAGCACCCATAATGGAATAACCGCTGTCACGACTGCCGTCATCTTCTAGGGTATTTTCACCGAGTGATGCACCCACCCCAGCTAACGGGTAAAACGTAAAGCGCCCCATAGGTTTTAAAGCTTTTATAAAGCTATAAGAAACATCCATACTTTCGTCAGCGACAAGGTTGGCATTAAGGTTATAGTTAGCATCAATTTGCGTTGCGATTGTAGTGGTTAGGTCAACTGAGAAATTACGAAAGCGAAAAGAATCAATAGAATCTGTCGTTTTGCTGTCGCTTTCCCAGCCTAGCGCATCGCCATATATGCCTTTTACTTCAAAAACATTCATACCAGCAGTGGTTGCGATACCTGTATCGTATGCTTGGCCAACTTTAAAGTTGAGCCCTTTGTTTGTAACACCGACTCCTGCTTGTGTATAAACAGCCAGAGGATCTGACATATCCTGTACTTCTTTTTGCTCAGCCGCATAGCTTGAAGCTGCAATCATAAGTGCTAGTAAAGAGGGTAATCGAAGAGAAGTCATGTGTTTTCCTTACACAAAAGGTTGAATAATAAATGCTTGGTTAAGTTTATTTAAGTTGAATTTAGATACTTTTGGCTTAATAAATATTCGACTTCAGCCTCTAAAGAGGCAACAATTTATTCCTTTCTAAAATAAAAATAGCATAAAAATAGTGAAAAAGGCGAGCACAAAAAACGAACAAGTCTCAGTAAATCAAATGAGGCTATCAAAAAGCACTTAAGTATTGTTTTACTATTGTTTTTCAGTGGTTTAATACAATTGTGTGATTTTTGTGTAAATTTGATTTAAATCGTTTTTGCCGTTTTTAGAGACTAGACTGGGTTGTTTTTTAATCTATACTAAAAGGTGCTTATCAAGAGCAAATGGTACTATTAATGAAAGGGATGATTTATGAAAAAACTAATAGCGGCGGCTATTTGTGGTTTAGTTTCAACGGTAAGCTTAGCTGCAGATAAACCAAACGTATTAGCCATAATGGTTGATGACGTTGCGCCAATCTCACTCAGTGCATATTCGCATGGTATGACCTACCCAACCCCTAATATTGATCGCATTGCTAAAGAAGGTGCATTGTTTACAGACCACTATGCACAACCTAGTTGTACAGCGGGTCGAGCTGCGTTTTTAATGGGGCAATTACCAATTCGAACAGGCTTAACCACAGTGGGCCAACCAGGTAACCCACTTGGCATTAAAGAAGCCGATCCAACCTTAGCTGAATTTCTAAAAGATCGCGGTTATATGACTGCGCAATATGGTAAAAACCACTTAGGTGATTTAGATGAGCACTTACCAACAAAGCATGGCTTTGACGAATTTTACGGTAACTTGTACCACCTCAATGTATCTGAAGAGCCAGAACAAGCGGATTACCCAAAAGATCCTGAGTTTGTGAAAAAATTTGGCCCACGTGGTGTTATCGAATCTTATGCCAATGGCAAAATCATCGATACTGGCCCGCTTACTCGCAAACGTATGGAAACCTTTGACGAAGAAGTGTTAGAGCGCTCACTTAACTTTATGGAACGTGCAGTTAAAGCCAAAAAGCCATTCTTTATTTGGCATGCAACGAGCCGTATGCATGTTTACACTCACTTAAAACCAGAAAGCCGTCATTTAGCGACGGGCATTAGCTCTGAAGAAGACGTATTTGGTAGTGGTTTAATGGAGCATGATGGCCACGTAGGCAAATTGCTTGATAAACTTGATGAGCTAAAAATTGCTGATAACACCATTGTTATTTACACCAGTGATAATGGCCCTGAGCAATCAAGCTGGCCTGATGCGGGTACAACTGAGTTCCGCGGTGAAAAAATGACAACCTGGGAAGGTGGCGTGCGTGTGCCTTTCTTAGTTCGTTGGCCAAACAAAATACCTAAAGGCTTAAAGCTAAATGGTATTTCTTCACATGAAGATGTTTTCCCAACTGTTGCTGCTGCTCTAGGTGAAAAGAACTTACGAGAAAAACTTAAAAAGTCAGACAAAGTTTATATTGATGGTGAAAACAACCTAGCTTATTGGACAGGTAAGGCGGATAAGTCTGCACGTAATTATTTCTTCTATTACTATGAGTCTCAGCTTACAGCAGTTCGTTTTGGCCCATGGAAAATGCACTTTGCGACTAAACCAAATGGTTTATATTACGAAGACATGGTAACTCATAGCATGCCTAAACTATTTAACTTACGTAAAGATCCATTAGAGCACTATGATGGAGTAACAGGTTTCCACCAAATCATGCGTAAGAGCTGGTTGTTACAGCCAATCATTGCTAAGTTAAACGAACATGTACAATCTTTTGTAGAGTTCCCACCGCGTCAAGAGTCTGCATCTCTTAACGTGAATGAAGCAATCGAAAAAGCAAAATCACTAAACTATGGTCATTAATTATTAACCATAAGTTAAGTTGAAAAGGGCATACTTGGCCCTTTTTTAATGATTAATGATTAATGATTAATGCTATTCATCATTTCCAGCTGTTTCACAAACTGCTCAATTTGCTGGTTACCCGGTACCAGGCGGGCTAGGTTTCTGGCATAAAACAGCGCTTGGCTGTAATTCTCTTCTGCTACATACCACTGCGCCAAACTGTAGCTGATATCTGGGTTATTCGGTGTTAGGTTAAAAGCACGCTCAAGGGCTAATATTGCAGCTGGCATATTGCCTAAATCTTGTAATAGCAGGGCGTAGGTAAACTGATAGTTTGCATTTTCTTGTGCGAACTGCGCGGCTTTTTGTAAATGTGTAAGGGCTGTGTCTTTTTGTTTTGTGCGAATAAGGCTCATTGCCAGGGCATAATGAATATCGCCGCTTTGGGCGTTAACGTCTAAGCCTTGTTTTAAAATAGCTTGTGCTGCTTTTTCATCGCCTTGATTTCGGTATAAATCAGCCAAATTGACATAAGCGGGAGCAAAAATAGGCTCAATACTGATTGCTTGTAGGTAATGTGCTTTAGCTTGCGCGGGCTTTTGTAGTGTGAGCGCCAGATTACCTAAATTGGTATGGGAATAGCCACGCTCTGCTTGGTACTCTTGAATTCTTTTATACTCATCAAGGGCTGAACTTAAACGTTTGCTGTCTTGCTCGTTGAGCCCCGTAGGGAACGGTTGAATTAACATACCTGCAAGTGCTCTTGCAGCTTCCGCTCTGATAGGTAAATGCTCATCATCTAAAAGCGGGTTTAATAAGCGCCAGCGCTGGTTAATATCAAAAGGCATGGCCGCTTCAATGGCTGCTTGGCGTTTTAATGGCTCGCTGTCTTTTACTGAGCGAGCAATCGCAACGACAGCGTTGTTATCTGGGCTTGCGGCTAAACGGCTTAATGCTGAAGCGCGAATAATGTCAGGGAAGCTTTTATCTTGCACGATTTTGGTCAGCATGGTTGAGGCATTAGGTAAACGGTTATCGGCGGCATAAAACGCCTCAGAAAAATGCGCAGTGCCAAGGTGTTTTGAATTTGGATGCCAGTCTTTTATTTTGGCAACCGCCCACTGCGGCGTCTTGTCTTCATGGCAGCTATTACAAGCATTTGGGGCATTGGTTTTTAATGTTAAGTCTGGGCGTGGTACCCGAAAGCTGTGGTCGCGCCTTGCATCAACTTGCATATAGGTGGTGACAGGCATATGACAATCAACACATTGGCTGCCTGTACTTGCCACTTTGTGACCGTGATGTTTCGGCGTATCGAACACCTCTTGGCTGTGACATTGCGTACAAGTTTGATTCCCTGGAAGCTTTAATTTACCCGAATGAGGATTATGGCAGTTACTACAGGTAACCCCCGCGTTGTACATTTTACTTTGTAAAAATGAGCCCCATACATAGTCTTCATCCCACACTTGACCATCAACGTGATAAAGCTCAGGAGTGAGTAAAGAGCCTTGAAAGCGTTGTAAAAAACTATGAGGGTCTTTGCGGTCATCAAGTTGTGAGCGGCGAGCATGACAGGTTGCACACATTTGCACTTGCTCGCTTTTTACCAGTGGCTGCACGCTTTGCATACTGCCATCAGCGTGTTGAGTAAACAGTGGGGTTTGCTTTTTAATATTATGGGTAAAGCCCTTATCGGCAATACTGCTATCGCCATCAGCCCATTTTAAATGAGCTTGTGTATCGCCATGGCACGCTTTACAGCTCACGTTAATGCTTGAAGAAGTTGAATCAAAGCTATTCGTTTTAAGGTCAAATTGCTTTTTGAAATCTGTTGAATGGCAATCGGCACACATGTGATTCCAGTTTTGGCCTTTTTGAGACCAATGAAATAGGTCGTGTTTTTTCTGCTCAGGGTGCAGTACAAACCAGCGCTGACCGCCGTCTGCTTTACTGCGTGAGTCCCATGCAAATGGAAACAGCTGAATGTGGCCTTGACCCATATCAAACATGTATTGCTGCAATGGCTCATAGCCAAATGTATATAAAACGGGGTAGTCAGTGAGCTTGCCCTCAAGGTTTGGCATGCTTATAAATAGTTGTTGGTCTTGTTGATAAAAGCGCGCTTGCTGGCCTTGATAGTCGAGGGTTTGTTCGTTGAAATTACCAAGCACCGAAGCGGGAGTGGCTTGTTCCATAGCATGAAAATGATGGGATGTTTGCCAGTCTTCAACTTGGCTTTGATGACAGTTCACACACTGAGGTTCTGCAAATGCACTAAATGCGAAAAAGCTGCATAACAGCCAAGCCAATCTCATCACTGAATAAATCCTTTTTATTTTTACCACATGCACTTAGAGTTATATCAGTTTGTTATTGATAAGCAAAGTCAGGTAGGCAAACAGCAGCAATAAAATCAGGGATGTAAGGTGAAATAAAAACAAAAAGCCCGAGAAACTCGGGCTTAGTAAGTTATAAACTTTTTTTCGGTGGCAGCGCGACGTTAGCAAAGATAAGACCCGCTACTAATGACATGAAAATCAAAAATGTTTGCTGGCCAATATGGTCTGCATAAACGAAATCTTGGCCTTCAATAAGTGAGTTCAAGCCAATATAGGTTTTACTACCAGGTACCAATACGATCAGTCCTTGCATAGCTACAATAGAGGCGGGTGCATTGACAACGCGGTTAAACAAGTTACTAAAAACGCCCACGGCTAATGCGCCAACAAATGTGCCTAATGTGTAGTCTAGGTACATGGCTGAACCAATACTTGTGCCATACGCGATAAAGCCAGATGCAATAGACCAAACAGCATGCTTTAGCTTGGTTCTAAAAATCACGATTAGGCTGCTACATAGCATGAATATAGCTAGCCAAGCCGTCCATTTAGGTAAAGGCTCGGGTTGCACAAAGTCACTTTGGCCAAAAATAGCAAAACCAATACCAATACCAATAAAAGCACCAAAATACAGCTTAAACAGCAGCATGAATGAGTCCATCACCCGAGCGGTACCAGACACTAAATGCCTTGCCGCTAACTCTGCTAAACCTAGGGCTAATGCTAAGCCGGGTATAAACACAATGATGGCAGAAAGTACCACTAGCCGTATGTTGATTTGGGCATCAATATAGACACTAATAGCACAGGCTATAATCGCCGATACAATGGCTACTAATGGTTCAAGCATATGGGCAACACGTTTAGAGCGTGTTGACCAAAGTACAAATAAATACACCACTAAGGTAATAAGTGCTGACCAAAATACATCATTCCAGCTAGTACCCATCAACATGGCAAATGCACCACCTGAGGTTGCAAACGCAACGCCAGTCATAAATTTATTATATGGGTTTGGCATGGTGTAAATAATATCGAGCTGTTTATCGACTTCTTGTAGCGTCAGCTCACCATTAAGCATTTTGTTTACTAAGTCATCGGTATCTGCCAGCGAGCCTAAGTCATGATCGCCCGGATCTACACGCGCAACATGGGTGTACTCTTCTTCGTGCCCATCTGTCCAAATAACAAATGTCACTGATGTTGGCGACATAACAAAAGATGATTTCAAACCGAGGTAAGTCGCAACTTCCATTAAGTGCGCTTCTAGTCGGTATGCAGGTGTACCGTATTTATGAAGCATTTTGCCAAGCTTCACGATAAATTTTCGTTTTTCAGTAAACGTTGCGGTTTTCAAAGGCGTTTTGAACCAAAGGTTAAATTGTTCAGTTAAGGATAGACCAAAATTCAATAAGATATAGTCTAATAGCTAGGCTATATCGCTTAAATTGACCAGCGCGATTTTAGCGACAAAAGCCGCTATGTCTAGTGTTATTTACGGCAAAATTACTTATTTTTTGCTTCAATCCACTGCGCCATGTATTGGGTCGAACGCATGGTGTGATGTTTAAGCATTTGGCCGGTAAAATTTTGCTGTCTATGCTGCGCTAATGACTCACTAATGGCGGTGATTTTAGCGATTAACTGCGACTGAAGTTTTGATTTATCATAATATTTTTGCAATAACTGCTGGCCATTTTGCTGTGCCTGAGTAAATAACGCTTCATCTTGATAAAGTGCCACTGCTGCGTCTGCAAATTGCTGTGCATCTTCACAGATTGCGCCTGACCAAGGCTCATCTTGATGCATGCCTTCACTGCCAATAGGAGTTGTTACGCTCGGCGTTTGCATGATCATCGCTTCGAGTAACTTACCCTTAATACCAGCCCCAAAACGCAGTGGCGATAAACATACTCGGGCATCTTCCATCACTTGATAAGCATCATCAGCCCAGCCTTTGATCAAGAAGCCGGTTTTTGGATTGTTAAGCGCTGTAGCCTTAGGTGGTGGGTAAGAGCCATAAATGTGGAGTTCGGCATCGGGTAATTGTTTGCGGATCAGCGGCCAAATCTGTTGTAAGTACAGCACTGCATCCCAGTTTGGCGCATGACGAAAATTACCAATGGTCATAAAGTGTTTACGTTCTGAAAATGCTTTGGTGCTGGTGGGGATATGCTGTAAATCAACCAAAAAAGGTAGGTGGTGAAGTAGGGCGTTATCGACTTTGAAAACGTCATTGAGTAGCTGCATCTCGTAATGCGAGATAATTAAGCTGATGTCTGAGCGTAAAATAGCGGCGATTTCTCGCTTGGCAATATCGCTGTGTAAATCACCATAGCTGAATTCTCTACCTGCTTTATGAGCGTCGTGACGGGCATTTCTTAGACACTGTAAATCTTCTGTATCGAGAACTTTAAGTGCATTAGGGCAGTATT
>Ga0213830_1000580_pt1 | contig 16231 bp, 16 predicted proteins | sample SWATP11_FD_161661 | JGI IMG/M metagenome (GOLD analysis project Ga0213830, IMG submission 161661) | Coastal seawater microbial communities from Marineland, Florida, United States - SWA TP1 #1 | ecosystem: Environmental > Aquatic > Marine > Coastal | place: USA: Florida | collected 2016-08-06 | reverse complement strand
CATTAAACCTTTAAGGGATTTTGCCATTAAACCCTCAGTCATAGGGTAGTTGAGGATTTCAAAACTGCCGGCGATCGCCTGAAGATTATGGCGACTGGTTTCAAGCGTTTGGTCAGAACCATCAAGCCAATCGATCACCGTTGGCTGCTTACCCTCAGTTGCCAAGGAAAAACTCAATGTCCTTTGGGCATCAAGATCAATCACTAGGACTTTTCGTTTTTGGGTTGCTAGGGCCGCCCCTAGATTAGCGACGGTTGTAGACTTTCCTACCCCACCCTTGAAATTAAAAACAGAAATAATCATCAAAGAATTAAGGTATTAAACCTTTATGGGTTTTTGGTTATATCGCCAGGATACAAGTATTTCAGAAGCCTGAGTATCAATTAATCAAATTAAGGTATTAAACCTTTATATGTTTATGATATTATTTCTTTTAGGGATAAAGCCAGTCACTTAAATAAAGCCATGAAAGCCATCGGATACATCAGAGTCTCAACAGAAGAACAAGCCACGCAGGGCGTTTCCCTAGATGCCCAAAAAGCCAAGCTAGAGGCATACGCGGGCCTCTATGACATTGAACTGGTAGACATCGTCATTGACGCGGGCCAGTCTGCAAAAAGCCTAGAACGCCCCGGTCTACAGAAAGCCCTTGGGATGCTCGACAGTGGAGAAGTGGAGGCCATGGTGATTGTTAAGCTCGACAGACTCACCCGTTCCGTTAAGGATTTGGATTGGCTTCTGGAAAACTACTTTGCTGATAAATTCTCCCTAATGTCAGTCAGTGAACAAGTGGACACCCGTACCGCTTCAGGCCGCTTAGTTCTCAATGTCTTGATGAGTGTGGCCCAATGGGAGAGAGAAACCATCGGAGAGCGTACCAGTGCAGCCTTACAGCATAAGAAGTCCCAAGGCGAGCATATCGGGGGCGTAGGTTTTGGCTACAAAGTCACTGGGAAAAAACTCACCAAAACCAAAGAGCATAAGACAGTCGAGGCTATCCAGCGGTTACGGAGTGAAGGCAAAACCCTACAGGCGATCGCCAATCATCTGAATTCTGAGGGCATTAAAACCCAGCGGGGCGGGCGGTGGTACCCCATGACAGTGAGCAACATCATCAAAAGAGAAGAGAGACTGACGGCATGAATCGAGGGAGAGCAGAACTAAATAGTTTGTTTGGACGGGATGCAGTGAACCATGCTTTATCCCGGCGTTTCCTTTTGGCCCAATGGGAGAAAGCATCGGTGGGCAATATGATTAAGGTCATAAAAGTCATGCAGGACTTAGAAGAAATTATTGATGATGTCCCAAGGGCGATCGCCTACTGCCAAGATTTAGATGATCGGGTTAGGGGATGTGTGATTCTTTCGCTTCTGGCTCTCTAGGAATGATAAAAACAGAAGGTTACGAGGAGTCTCCCCAATGATTGATCCCCTTGATGGATATGTTTTGTCGATTCATACCCAGGAAGTTTTACAGAGAAAAGATCGCCAAAAAATCAAGCCAGAATGGATTCAGAGAACCATAGATAACCCAGACTATAGCGACCGGGATAATCGAACCAACGCTGTCAGGGCATGGAAACGGATCCCGGAATATGGCGATCGCGCCTTGAGGGTGGTTTACAATCCAGATAAGCAACCCCCTGTGATCGTCACAGTCTTTTTCGATAGGAGCTTTAAGGGATGAACAGCATTAAGTATGACCCTGAAACGGATGCAGCCTATCTCAGGATTCAGGATGGAAATTATATTGAGTCCGAAGAAATTAGCGATGGGGTGATTCTCGATTATGACGAAAATGACAATGTGATCGCAGTAGAGTTTTTAGGGGTCAGTACCCTAAGCCCTAGCCATTGGCAAAAATTACAGTCTCAATTGCCCGCGATCGCCTATGGTCAACTACAAGCTTTTTTTGCAAATCCGATTCACGCCTGAGTGATGCCATTTATAAAGGAGGGTCGTTTCTTATAAATTCCTCCCTCACGCGCGCGCGATGTTCTCTGAAATGTCTCGATACAGTCTTTGGGCGATCGCCTGCCCGGTGAGTCTGTCCAGATATCAGCGGTACGGGCTATTTTAGAAATATCACCTCAAGTCCTTGGCTATGGAAATTACCTTAAAGCAGCTATCCCCTGATTTTCAGCGGCTTATTACTGAGATGGGACAAAGCAATGAGTCGATCATCATCACCGATGAGGGAACCCCACTCGCAATCCTTTCACCTACGCCACAGAAAAAACGGGCGGCTTTTGGCTGCATGAAAGAAACGATTCAAATTCTTGATGATATTGTTGCCCCGGCTGTCCCTGAGTCGGCTTGGGAAGTCTTGCAATGAGGCTATTGCTAGACACCCATATTTGGCTCTGGTATCTACAAGGAAGCGATCGCCTTTCCATTGAGCTTCAAGGCAAGATTGAAGATCCAAAAGTTCAAATCTGGCTAAGTCCCATTAGTATTTGGGAAACGCTAATGCTGGCTGAAAAAGGGAGAATCAATCTTGGCAAGCTGCCTCAGCAGTGGATTAGCGATGCCCTCAAGGTTTTGGAGGTGAGGGAAGCTCCCCTTAATAACGATATTGCGATCCTCAGTCGAGTGATCCAGCTCCCCCATCAAGACCCGGCGGATCGCTTCATTGCCGCCACAGCCCTTTACTATGACTTGCTTTTGGCGACTGTAGACAGGAATTTAACGGCATCAGAGCATCAGCTAAGGGCGATCACCCCAAGGTATTGGGAGACAACGGCTTAAAATAGCTATCCCCTGATTTTCAGCAGCTTATTACTGAGGTGGGACAAAGCAATGAGCCGACCATTAAGTTTTTGTCCTGGTAATATTGCCACAGACTTTTGATTGACCAGGCTTCATTTTTATTACACGCTAAAACATACACAAAAACATGGGTAAAAAGCTGGGTAAAAATATGGGTAAAGAGTATATAGCGCGGCGACAAAGATAAGCCAGAATATAGATAGGTCATGGGATTAAGTGATCCACCATAAACCGTTAATTATTAGTAGCTAATATTTTTTTAATGGAGGGTAAGCTAGAATCACTCTCCTTTTTGAGGGCTAAAAGATGTTAAAAAGGAACCAAAAAAATGTTGCCTTTTTAAATAGTGGGTATTACTATAAGGGAAGGTCTTAAGGTTTACACTATGGCAAGATATAAAGTCGTCTCGATCAAAATCGAGCCAAGCCAGCACAAGGCGATCGCCGCCTATGCCCGTGAGCATGGGACGAATGTCTCTCAGCTATCCCGAAAACTTTATGCGGAGGCTCTTAAGAATGATGGCCCAACCGCTGCCTAAAAACAGCGAAACCCCCAAATCTTGGCGGATACGGGGGGTTTCACAAAGTTCCATTCACAACCGACTCCCACAAAAATGGGGGCCGACTTGTTTCTATTATGGCAAAAATTGTATTACAGCCTAGGGTTTCTGTCGATACCCCCAATTTTACCCTAAGTTATCTTTCCAATATCGAATGGCTAGTGGCAACTTTCCCCCATCGTTCCGCCCCTGCGATTAGGAGCAAAAAAGGCTACCGAACCCTTGGCAGAACAATCAGCGAAGAGCAGGCGATCAGTTATTGGCGATCGCCGAAAAAAATCATCGCCCAACGGTTTACCAAAGAAACGTGGTTTTTTGCCCTTGATGTTGATGCTGGTTCCCAGTACCGCACCCCAGAGGCGATCGCCGCTATCAAGGAATCCTTGGAGGCTATTGGCATCGCGGGGACAATCATTTGTCAGAGCAGCCATAGTGGTGGCATCCACATCTATGGCCCATTGCCTAAGAAGCGCGGTTCATTTGCAATCGCCCGAACCATTAAAGGCGCTCTAGAAGATGCAGGCTTTGAGCTTAAGCCAGGGCAATTAGAAATTTTCCCCAATCAAAAAACTTGGACTAAGCCAGGGACGGCATACCCCAAGGGCCAATACCATGGGCTGCCTGATTACAATGCTTTCCGGTTGCCGTGCCAACCCGGAACAGGATTTTTTATTCTCAATGAAGACTTAGATCCCATTGGCGAATCATTAAAAGATTTTCGGCATCAATGGGAGTGGTGCGAGTCTCAGCAGGATATAGAGGCGCTGGATAAAGCGATCGCCCATTACCGAGACGCTGAATTGTTGTGGGAGATTGCCGCCATGGAGTGCGAAGATTTCAATGGCGATACGTCTCCACTCAAAGCAGAACCCATTAGAGCCAACGGCGAGGCCATTGAAGGCGACATTCTCGACATCCTAGGGCGTGACTGTAGGGAAAACGACTATCAGGACGAAACCCCTAGCCTAGCCACCATGAAAGCCCACTACAACGCATTAAAGAAAAGGGGATGGCAAGGCCCAGACGAAACCCAAGCGATCATTAAGCACTTGTGCCGATTGACTCGTATTTTTGTTTTTACAGCCACCGCTGACGACCTAGCCCAAAAGGTAGAGGCGATCGCCACCTCTCTCCCTGGCTTTTACGAATACTCTGATCATTCCGAACGGGTCGCTAATGACATCGATCAAGTTTGCAGGGCATGGGCCAGAACCACCTATAAAAAGCCTTATTACTACTGTGGCGATCGCCAATCCAAGAAAGCCAATGGAACAGAAGTAGCAGAGCCAGTAACACCGATCAACCCAACCAATGAGGCTAGACACCAGAAAGCCGTTGATCGCTTCCGTCGTGGTCTCACTGGCATGGTGAAAAATGGGTTCAGCTTCCCTAACAAAACAGCGGTGATCGATGCCCTGTTAAAGCAGGTGAAAGGCAGTAAAACCACTATCCAAAAATGCTGGGAATCGCTCAAGGATCTGGCTGAAAAATTGATCAATCCAGAAGAGCCAGAAACACCAGATAACAATGGCTCTAAAAAAAGTACACACCCCATTGATAGCAAATATATACATAGCGTTTTTTGCGCTACGTCTGCGTTGGGTGCTGATTGGAATCCGTTTGACTGCGACGTACAACCGCCACCACCTCCGAAGCCGATAACTTTCCTTGGGTTCCGGGAACAGGCGATCGCCCATGACTGCTGGATACCAGATAATCTCAGCTACTTGGATATCCCTCGTTTGATTCAGTCTGCGTTCTCCGAGATGGTGCGGGTCGCTTATTGCACGGACTACCTAGGCATTGAACAGGCGATCGGAGAACTTAATCGGTGCGACGCTGAAACCATTTACAGCATTCTCGATTGGCTTAAATCTTTCCCCTCAGTGCCAGAAGGCGATCGTCCCTTACCACCAAAGCTCACAACGGATGAATTTAAGGAAGCTAAAAGGATGAAGCGTAAGGCTACTTTCCAGCGGTTTAAGGCGATGTTAGGAGGTTAAGTCATGAGTAAATTTCAACTACGCCCCTATCAAGCTCAAATGGTCAGTGAGATCCTCGGAAGTCTTGCCCAACATGACAGCGTAGTGGGCCAACTCCCAACGGGGGGCGGCAAAACTATCATCCTTTCGGCGATCGCCAATGAGTTCATTAAGCGTGGTTCACCCGTTCTGCTGCTCAGCCATCGGGATGAACTGGTGAACCAAGGGGCCGACAAATTAGCGGCTGTCTCAGGGCAACCAGTGGGAATCATTAAAGCTGGCTATCCCGACAACGGCGATCGCCTCATCCAATCAGCATCAGTTCAAAGTCTAGTGAGGCGACTGCATAAATATTCCCCTGATAGATTTGGGGCCATCATTGTGGATGAATGCCACCACACCACCGCTAACACCTACAGAAAAATCCTTGACCACTTCGAGAAAGCTTATGTCCTAGGATTCACCGCTACGCCCTGCCGGGGTGATGGAGCGGGCTTGGATGATTTATTCAGCCACATGGTCACAGGCCCAACGATTAAGCAGCTCATTGAAGTGGGCCACCTTTCCCGGTATCGCTACCTTGCCGCCGAAAAATCAATGGTCGTTAAAGGTGCCAAGGTACGCCGGGGTGATTACACTTCAAAGTCATTGGCCGCATTAAATCCCCGTGACCAATTGGCCGCTGATTTAGTGAGCAGCTATTTTCAACATTGCGACGGGATGAGATGTCTGGTTTTCGCTATTGATCGAGACTACTCCAAAGCCACCGCCGCTATGTATCAAGCCCATGGAGTGCCCGCAATTCACCTAGACGGGGAAACGCCCCAACATATCCGCAAAGCCGCTTTAGAGGCGTTCCAAGCCGGGGAAATTAAGGTCGTTTGTAATGTGGGACTGTTCACCGAGGGAACGGATTTACCAGCAGTCGAAGCTTTGCAAATGGCACGTCCGACCAAATCCCTTGGCTTATTCCAACAGATGACGGGGCGGGTTTTGCGGGTCGCACCGGGAAAGTCAGAAGCCATCATCATTGACCATGCCGGAAATTGGGAGATGCACGGCCTACCTTGCGACGATCGCCAATGGACTTTAGAGGGAGTCGCCAAGCCTAAGCGGGCGAAACGACTCGTCAAGAAACCCGATGGGGAAATTGTGGAGTGGGAACTAGTAGAGGTCATTCAGACGAATGTGACGACCCGTGAGATTATCCCCGGCACTGTGGCGATCGCCCCTGATGTCGATGGCTTCTGGAAAGCTCGACTTGATGAAATATTGGCCGAAAGGGAAACCATGGACTACCAGAAAGGATGGGTCGGCTACCGATTGGGTGAGCTGTCACCACCATTAGAAGTCTGGAAAGTAGCGGCGATCGCCCTTGGGTATAAGCCGGGGTGGGCTTGGTATCAGTGGCAAAAATACCGGGGTCAGGATGTGGCTTAGGTCAGCAGTGGTCACAAAAAAAACGATGTACCAAAAAGGACAACAAAGTATTTTTTTATTTTTACCAAGGCACCAAAAGACACTAAAAAGCACGATCCAACGATGGGGCGATCGCCTCTGTACCGATTACTTTAAGTGATGGATACAATAAAAAAACAGTTCGTTTCGGATTTTTTCATGGCAAGCACCGCCCCCGGAAAATCAATCAGTGCCAAAAATGCGACTAAGCATGGCATTTATAGCTCTAAACCTCCCACAACAGATAATGATGATTTCGCGCTTTATGAAGCAACAAAAGCAGGTCTGATTGCGGAATTTGAACCACAGACGATGACCGAAGAAATCCAAATCGAGCAAATCACCATGGCACGGGTGAGACTGCATCGCTTGTGGCGAGCGGAAAGTGCCATTATTCAAATCCAGAAATTAGATGGTCAAATTGCCAGTCTCGAACCGCCCGCACCGCCTAGCGATCTTGATTTACTTTTGGAGTCAATAAATCCTAAACCACCGGAACCAACCCCGGCGATCGCCAAACAAATTAAGCCATTGAGACAGCAGCGATCAGCCATGATCTCAGAAACCTCAAGAATTATTGAAAGGGATAAACAACAGCTCCGGCTGCAACGTGAGGAGGGTCATCTCAACCGGATTATTGAAAAAGGACTGGCTTATCTGGAAAAACAACGCGATCGCCGGAACGGTTCTACTCCCCAAACTATTGAAACGATTGCGCCGCTAACAGGGTGATTGACTGCCGAAACCTCAGACGCTACGCTCAAATTAACAAAACCTGCCAAGGCTATGCTCTAAGCACCTCAAATAGGCGGGTTACTTTTTATACATCAGAACCTCAAAATCTGACTGGCTTTTGCAAATGTGAAAATCTGAATTTTGATGTGACTGTCACCCTTCTGAGGGAAAATTGTCTACAAGATCAAGACCCGCTAGAATAGAGGTAACATATCTGCCACACCTCTCACGGAAGTGCCAATTGGCAGATTTTCCAGTTTTTATCCATTTTAATGCAGTACAATAAACCGCCTTTAACGTTTCAAGAGCAGATTAATTTACTCCAGTCTCGCGGTTTAAGCATTAAAGATTTAGATTTTGCAGAACAGACATTACAGCGTATTAGTTACTATCGCCTCAGTGCATATCTACACTTTTTTCAGGAAATAGACTCATCCGATCATCAATATGTACCAGATGCAACCTTTGAAGCGGTTTTAAATCTATACAAGTTTGATAAATCCTTGAGAATGCTTATTTTTAATGCTACGGAGTCGATAGAAGTAGCAGTCAGAACTCAAATGATTTATCACTACTCCCATGATTATGATCCTCATTGGTATCTGAATAAAAGTTTATTTTATGACACTGGGAAGCATCAAGAATTAATCGATTCGATTACTCAATATTGCCAATCTAAAAAAGTAGAAGAATTTATCGGGCATTATCGAAACAAGTACACAAATCCTCTACTACCGCCGTCATATATGGCTTTGGAGATAATCGCCTTTGGGCAGTTATCTAGAATGTACACAAATTTATTACCATCTAAGACACGACAAAAAATACATACTCATTTCCAATTACCTAACAAGTTTTTTATATCTTGGTTACGGTCTTTGTCGCATATTAGAAATATTTGCGCTCATCATTCAAGGCTCTGGAATATACAGCTAGGAGAATCACCTAAATTGCCTGATAGGTTAAAAGGAAAATGGCTCTCTAGAGAAGTATTGGAGGATATTAATCAAAGAAACAGCCGTAAAATTTTCACTGGCTTATGTTGTATTCAGTATCTCTTAGACAGAATTAAACCAGAGCATAATTTTGCACAGCATTTAAAAAGAACTTTTGAGATGTATCCAGAAATAGAATCTAAAAACTTAGGCTTTCCCAAAGATTGGGAAAATCAGCCTCTCTGGAAATAATCTAAGAGTCAGAATTTTAATTTGTCATAACTCTTTCTCGTTCAAGGCAGGCAACGCCCCCGGCGATCGCCGTCCTTTTTTATGCCACATCTTCGGTATATAAATCCGCCTGAAAATCTGCGAATACTTGACCGATATCCTGACCCAAGATCACTAAACCTTCATTAACGGTTTGGTATTTGATTTCGATGAGGGTAGGCAGTTTCCCCCGATCAAGTTCCTCCACTCCTTCTCGAATGTATTGGTCTAGGACAAAATCTAAAAATTCTTGCTGCTTTCCGGTGTACTTCGAGAAAATCAGATCTCGATGCTTAATTACTCGCTCTTCTCTGCTAATGGGTTTGGTGTTGTAGGCAACCCAAGTCAGGACATCATAGACATCACTTTTTTCCGCTTCGGCAATGCGTGCGATCGCCTTCAGTTGGGTGTCACCGTAGCCTTTTTCCGCGAGTCCGGTCAGGAACGATTTACGGGTATCGGGTTTCCCCCAGATGGTGCGTAGTTCGGCTTCATCCTTGAAGAGGTCGGGCAGGTCGCCAAATAGCTTTTCGATAAATTCTTGGGCGGAAATGGGTTTACCATCAGCATCCCAAAAAGTTGTGGTTTGAGTATGGGCGAGTTCCCGCTCTTTCCCATCGGCTAACTTCACTTTGATTTTTTGCGGTTTGCGGTTTTCCTCTGGTTCATCCTCCAGATCGAGATCAATTTTTTCCCGTTCTTTGCGCGGTTCTGGGTCAATGGCGACGGGTTCAGTGGGTTCGCCGTCCCATTCATCATCGTTGAAATGCTCGTAGGCTCTGACGAAATCATAGATGGTGAAATAGTCCTTATTATCGAAAAGTCGAGTCCCCCGCCCGATAATCTGCTTAAACTCGATCATGGAGTTGATCGGGCGCAGCAGAACGATGTTGCGGACGTTACGGGCATCGACACCAGTAGACAGTTTTCTGGAGGTGGTGAGAATAGTGGGAATCGCTTTTTCGTTGTCCTGAAAGGTTTTGAGGTTGGTTTCGCCAATGCTGCCATCGTTCGCTGTGACCCTAACGCAATAATTTGGGTCGGTGCTGATTTTCATCTGGTTAATGAGATCCCGCACGGCTAGGGCATGGTCTTGGGTGGCACAAAAAACCAAGGTTTTTTCGTTCTGGTTTATGGCTTCCATGAAGAGCTGCACCCGCTGTTTTTCCCGCTCTTCCATCTCGATAATGCGGTTAAAGTCTTTCTCTTCATAGGTTCGCGCTTCATCGATGTCCCCTTCGATCACATCATCGTCGGGGTCATAGAGATATTCATCGAGGGTGGTGGTAAATTGCACCACTTTGAAGGGGGTTAGGTAGCCATCGTTAATGCCTTCCTTGAGGGAATAGGTGTAGAGGGGTTCGCCAAAATATTTGTAGGTATCGCCATTTACATCCCGTTTGGGGGTCGCGGTTAGTCCGAGTTGGACGGCGGGGGAGAAGTATTCGAGGATTTTCCGCCAGGTGCTTTCGTCGTTAGCGCCGCCCCGGTGGCATTCGTCGATGATGATGAAGTCGAAAAAGTCGGGGGCATAATCATAGAAATGAGCAAAATCTTTATCGCCTTTTGTTGTCATGAAGGTTTGGAAGATGCTAAAAAACAGGCTGCCATTTTTTGGGACTTTGCCTTTTTTCTTGATTTCCTTGGGATCTATACGCACCAAAGCATCATCATCAAAGGCTCCGAAGGCGTTAAAGGCTTGGTTCGCTAATATATTCCGGTCTGCGAGGAAGAGAATGCGGGGGCGGTGGGTCGGTTCGCCGCTGATGTTCCATTTCGCCTGAAAAAGTTTCCAGGCAAGCTGGAAGGCAATGAAGGTTTTCCCGGTTCCAGTGGCGAGGGTCAGCAACATCCGGTTTTTGCCTTGGCTAATGGCTTCGAGGACGGCTTCGATTGCATTGTGTTGGTAGTAGCGGGCTTCCCATGTACCCTGTTTGTCTTCAAAGGGGATTGCGGCAAATCGATTACGCCAATGGTTCTGGGTGGGGTAGGTGAGTTCCCAGAGTTCGGCGGGGGTGGGATAACGGTCGATATATTTTTCTTCCCCAGTTCTCAGATCGACTTGGTAGATTTTTTCGCCGTTGGTGCAGAGGGCAAAGGGGGTTTTTAGTCGTTCTGCGTAATCTTTGGCTTGTCCGAGTCCTTCGGTGGGATGGAGGGAGACTTTTTTGGCTTCTAGGGCGGCTAATTTTTGATTTCTATAGACCAAGACGTAATCGCAGGATTTGGGGCGGCTGCGTTTACCGGAACCGACTAACCGACCGGGGGCGATGACTTCTCGTCTGATGCGACTTTCTGGAATTTCTCCCCAGCCTGCGGCTTTTAGGGCGGGGTCGATCAGTTCGGCTCTGGTTTCGGCTTCGTTCATGGTCTAAGGGGTTATAGAAATTTGCGTTAAAACACTTTTTTGCTTGTTTTATAAGAGTTCTAGCGATCTGAAGTCTCAGAAATGATTTTGCGTTAAAACACTTTTCCCTATGCCCAGAAAGGAAGATAACGAGCATAACGGGTCGAGTCTGATTCTGAGGTGTCCTGTTTAATCAATCCAGCATCTTTTGTTGCCCGGATGACATGAGAAACCGTCGCTGTCTTTGTCCTGCCTAGCTTAAATCGCTCTTTTAAGGTGGTATTCGACATCTTATTATTGCTGACATACTGCAAACAACAGTGTTGATAGCAGGCTCTAATTCGATCTGTTTGGGTCATGTTGGTAAAGTCTTGGTGTGCAAAAAGTATTGCAGTGGTGCGGGTTTCGCCTACTCGGAAATCTGGGGCAGGGAGTTGATACACTTCTGAGGCGACGATAACTTTATCAATGCCACTGCCTTTTTCTTCACAGATGCCCAAACGTCTCATCAGGTCGGCTAGTTGTTCATTCCGAGAACGATATTCATCAATAAATCTTTCGACTCTGATCGGAGGAAGTCCGGGATTAGATATTTCTACCCGATCGCTATACATTTCGATCATGACGGATGCGCCTGTTGCCTGAAAGTCTTGGTGAATAAGGGCATTTGCAATCAGTTCCCGTAGGGCTTGTTTGGGAAACATTTTGGCTTCTTCCCTAATCACTTCTTCGATAAATTGGTTTTGAGGGGCGGAATTATGGACAAAATCAATCAGGCTTTCAAAACCTGCGGCGTAGCCTTTTTTCCCAGTAATATCATTTTTCGTGAAGAGTTTTCCTGTCCCTTCATAGATGATAAACCGGGGGGCTTTTCTGGAAAGATATAGGGGAAATTGTTCGAGGTTTCTGGCGAAAAGAATGGCTCCCAGATTAGTGATATTCCAGTATTTTCCTTGTTTTACAATTAACTGATCGTTGGCAAGGCGATCTAAAATAGCATCCCAATCGGTGGGGTAGGGTAAATTTTTTAGTTCAAAGTAGGTAGGGGTATCGAGCAAGTTGATGATTTGGTCTAGGGTCTGTTTTTCTCTGGCAGATTGGATAAACCAGTCCTGCTGATCTTCGGCAAAAATGGCTTTAAGGCGATCTGGGGTCATGGGTACAAGGTCTTCCCCTGACCTCATCCAATAGGCTCCGTCTAGGTTGATCGCCTGTCCGGTGGGTCTACTGGGAATCTCAAAGATCAGCACTCTTCCTTCTGGAGGGTTTAGCTCGGTTAGTTCGACTCGAATGTGGAGTTTTTCGAGGATTTGTTTTTTGATTTTGTTTTGGGCTTCTGGGGTGGGGTAGGCTGCTGAACCGATAATTTTTCGCGGTTTTTTATCTGTTACTCCAAAAATTAGATATCCACCACCTTCATTAGCAAGGGCAACACAATATTTTAAAAGCTTGATTGTGTCGTACTGTTTTTTTGCCTCTTTAAATTCAAGGTGCTCGTTTTCGGTTGCTTCGTTGAGCCAATGGGTTAGGGTTTCCAGAGTAATCATGGTCAAAAATCTACTGGGTGAGTTGTCCGCTAAAGGCTTTTTGTAAGATCGATTGTTTTAACTTCCCAAGGGCTTCTATTTTGCGTTGATAAACTTCTTCGAGTTTTTTTGATTTTTCTTGAACATCTAAGAGAGATTCTATAAGCCGATCTTGTATTTCAATAGGTGGTAAATCTCCCATTTTTAAAGCTCTTATATCTTTCATGTTTACGTGTTGAACGGTAGCACCTGAAGATTTAGATAATAATCTTTCTTGCATTTTAGGATGTAGTAAAAAAAATGCTAGATATTGAGGATTTATATTTTCCTTTGGTCTGATCAAGACAGTTCTTTGACCTAAGCAAACTCTCTCACCTTCCGGAATAACACCAACATTTCCTGCTGGTGCTTCTCTCGCTAAAATCAAATCTCCTGACTGAGGTTTTGCCCGTCTTGTCCACTGTTTATAAGTTTCTTCCGATACGCGATAAACATTGTCTAAAATCAAATGACCTTTTCCGATATTTGGTGTACGAATTGACGGAAAACCTGTTTCTTGTGTAGGAGCAGTTTTATGCTCACAATCAACAATTAAGTCAGTAATACAGTTAAGAGTCTGGGTATTTTTTCTCTCTACAAAATCCAAAAAAATCTTGTTTAAATAGCTGTCGAAGAGTTCGCGGGCATTGGTGAGGTTCTGGCGGGCGATCGCCTCTGCTCTTTCAATCCCAGAAAAGCTTTCATCCAATATCTCCACTATCCGTTTTTGTTCGGCGATCGGTGGAACAGGAACTAAAACTTTTTTGACAAGGGTAGTATTTAAATTTCTAACTGTAGAACCTGCCGCTAATTTATCAAATTGTTTATATGCTGCTTGAGAACCGAGAAAATAATATAAGTAATCTTGATCAAAAAGCCCACTCTTATCTTTTAGAACTAGCCAACCATCATGAATACATCCAGAAGTCCTCATAATATAGGGACGACCGAAACTCATTGAGTTAGATAGTAAAAAATCTCCCGGTTCAACAAATCTAGATTTTTTAATCCCTTCTGGTTTGATTTTTTCTTGAGTTTCATAGATGTACTTGGAACTTGCAGAAGCATCGCCAATTTTTATCCAATTGATACCATCTGGCTCATTGGTTAAATAACTTTTAATCGGTCTAGGAGAGCCACCACGAGCAATATCACATAAATCATCTAACGTTTTTACTTCCCACTTCATGCCAACATCTCCCCAATAGCCGCTAAAATTTCCGCACTTTCTTGATCAAGATCTGCAATTTCTGCCAAAATCTCCTCCGGTTCCCGTAACGGGTCATCCTCCGGCGCATTCGGATTCTTTACCGACAGATCAAACGATGCCGGGTCAACATCCTTCAGAGCCAAAAACCAAGACCGTTCCGACTCCCTAAAGGTTGATTGAAACTCCACAAACTCCTTTAGGTCATCATCATTAAGGGGGTTTGTTTTGCCTAAGCTACGCCCCGGATCAAGCTGATAAAACCAAATCTTTTCCGTCGGTGTCCCCTTCTCAAAAAACAGGACAACCGTTTTTACGCCCGCCCCTAGGAACGTTTTCGCCGGACAATCCAACACCGTATGGAGATTACAAGACGACGTTAACTCCTGTCGCAACGCCCGTGACGCATTATCCGCATTCGAGAGAAACGTATTTTTAATCACCACCGCCGCCCGTCCCCCGACCTTCAGCCGCTTAATAAAATGCTGGAGAAACAAAAACGCCGTCTCCCCCGTGGCGATCGTAAAGTTTTGTTTAATCTCCTCCCGTTCCTTACCCCCAAACGGCGGGTTAGCCAAAATCACATCATGGCGATCCTTCTCCTGAAACCCCTGAATATTTTCCGTGAGCGTATTCATTTGGATAATATTCGGAGCCTCCACACCATGCAAAATCAGATTCATCACCCCGATGATGTAGGCTAACCCCTTCTTTTCCTGACCATAGAGCGTTGCCGTTTGGAGCCGTTCCAACTCCGCCGCACTCTTCACCAACGGACGCAAAAACTCATAGGCTTCACAGAGGAACCCCGCCGAACCGCACGCCCCATCGTAAATCGTTTCCCCAAGCTGCGGCTTAATCACCCGAATCATCGCCCGAATCAAAGGACGTGGCGTGTAATATTCCCCACCATTACGCCCCGCATTGCCCATATTATTGATGCGAGTTTCGTAGAGGTCAGACAATTCATGCTTTTCCTGCTGAGTCTGAAACCTAAGAGCGTCAATACTTTCAAGAACTTCCCGGAGATTGTAGCCACTCTGAAACTTATTACTAACCCCCGAAAAAATCTCCCCAATCTTTGCCCCAAACGTACCCGGTTCCACATAGTCCTTAAACCCCCGAAAATAAGGAAATAGCTCCCCACTAACAAAGGCGATCAGGTCATCTCCCACCGCCGCCGTTTTGATTAATTCCCCCTTTTCATCCCTCGGATATGCCCAAGACTTCCAGCGGTACGGCTCATCTAGTAGCGGTTCATACTTTTCCCCCGTTAACGATGCCTTACTTTCGCGATCAGTCTCCAGATCATCGAGGTACTTGAGAAAGAGAATCCAGGAAATCTGTTCCGCATAATCAAGCTCCGTCGCACAGCCCGCTTCCTTCCGAAGGACATCATCAATATTTTTAAAGGTCTGCTCAAACATAGCCGGGGGAATAGGGAACCCAGAAATATTACCCGATCTCCTTTGACGCCTCCAATCATTATGAAGATTCAAAACGGCGATCGCTATGGCAACTAAGGTTAAAATCTTTAACCTCTTATACTTTTATAGGTTTAACTGTTGCTCTAAGTCTTGGATATTGCGGACAGTAGACCAATCGATGTCTGTGTCCTGAAGTAAGGCGATCGCCACATTGATCAAGTGCTGAGGGTAGACCCGTTCCTTTGGGGGGACAGGCTCAGTATTGTTGTCCCGTACCTGTTGCGCTTTATCGGCGAGCCATTGTTTAGATGCCCTAGGAATTCTGATATTGATCGGCACTGAAATTTCAGCTTCCTTACGTTTACTCGCTTTTTTGGGGGGCTGTTCCGGTGGGGGGGTATTGCCCTGGCTTAACCCAGACTTGTCCCCTAGACTTGTTTGTTTGAGTCTACCCATTGAGAATCTCCTTTGCTAACTTTTTGAAGGCTTTGGCCCCGATGCTATTTTTGGCGTAATCCAGTACCGAGATTTGGGCGGAAACCGCTTCGGCGATCGCCACATTTTCGGGAATCGTCGTTTTGAGTAGATTGAACCCTAATTCTTTTGCCCCATCTGCAAGCATCGCGTCATATTCCTTGGTAATCACTAACCGCGAACGGTAACGACTCCGCAGAACGTCGATGGGTAAATTAGGGTCTTCCTCCCTAACTAGTTCCACCGCTTCGGCTAACCCTTTGATCACCGCAGGCTCAGAAACGACGGGGATAATTAGGCGATCACAGCTCAAAATCGCTTCCACTGAAATAGCGTTAATCGCAGGCGGACAGTCCAATAGAATTACATCATAACCCATTAAACCTTTAAGGGATTTTGCCATTAAACCCTCAGTCATAGGGTAGTTGAGGATTTCAAAACTGCCGGCGATCGCCTGAAGATTATGGCGACTGGTTTCAAGCGTTTGGTCAGAACCATCAAGTC
>Ga0213830_1000575_pt1 | contig 16369 bp, 14 predicted proteins | sample SWATP11_FD_161661 | JGI IMG/M metagenome (GOLD analysis project Ga0213830, IMG submission 161661) | Coastal seawater microbial communities from Marineland, Florida, United States - SWA TP1 #1 | ecosystem: Environmental > Aquatic > Marine > Coastal | place: USA: Florida | collected 2016-08-06 | reverse complement strand
TCACAAAAAACAGTAAGCGGCGTTCCATTACTTTCAGCATTGAGTTACAGGCTTTTTCTTCACTCATTGCGTGGTAAACAAAAAGACGTGGCAGGTAAAAAATACCGGCAAACCAAGCAATCATAAAGAATACGTGGAAGGTTTTATAAACTAATAGCGCAGTCATTTAAGCATCCATTTTAATTGTTATAACAAACTGTTGCGAATGGTAAGGATATGTCTGATTTGGTCCCAACGCAAAAGGCCCATAATCTGTTGGTTATCAAGCAGGTTGTAAATATATACCGCACCGCTGCGTTTATCTTTTAATAAGTCAAAAGCATCGGCTAATGTTGCTTGGCTACTAAGGCCGGCAAGGCTGACATATTTGATATTACTTTCTTGGTCAGACATCAGGCTTAAATCATATTCTGCAAGACGATAGCCATTCTCTTCATCATGAACAATCAGCGGGGTTTGGCTATCAAGGGCATCGAGCGACTCTTTAATTTGTTGTTTGTCGTCACTGTAAAGCAGCTTGAATTGCTCATCCATTTCATCCATCACACCTACTTTTTGTAATGCTTCGGTAGCTGGCGATATTTGATATTCAAGCCCTTGGAAATCAAGTTGCTGCATGAAAATAGAGCGGTTACCAAAAAACTGCAACGCCGTGACATAAGCCGTTGAGATCACCAACATGGCTGGCACGATGATCTCGGGGCTTGAGGTCAATTCCATAACCGTAGTGAGAGCTGCCAGTGGTGCGTGTAATGTTGCTGCCAATAATCCTGCCATGCCAAGCATGCTATAGGTACCTGTGATATCAACACCCGGACTAATAAACTGCGCGAAAAAGGCCATTAAGGTGCCCATTAATACCCCAAGTCCAATAACAGGGCCGATGATCCCACCTGGAATACCTAAACCAATGGCAAATAAGGTGGCGAGTAATTTAGCAATCAAGATGGTAGTTAAAAACTGCACATCATCTGGTGATTCAATAGCAATAGTGATAGCACTCATACCAGAGCCCATTGCATGAGGAACCATATAAGCAATTAAACCAGCTATTAATCCTGCTAGTAATAGACGAGGGAACATACTTAGTGGTTTGAAGGTACGGATTATAAGCATCAAGTTTTGGTTAAATGCATAAGCAACAGCGCCAAGTGCCATACCAAAAATGATTAAAAATGGGTAATGCCAACCACTCAATGGGTTCATGGTGATAAGTGCAAGCTCTGAAGCGTCACCAAAGACAAATTGAGTGGCTAATGCGCCGGTAACCGCTGCGAGCATAATGGGCACGAAAATATGCACCTTATACTCCCTCAGTACCACCTCCATGACAAAGATAACGGCTGCAAGTGGGGTGTTAAATGAAGCAGCAATACCAGCTGCAACACCACAACCGGTGAGGGTACGCATTGCATTGTGCGGAAGGTGTAGTTTATCGGCCAGTAAACTGGCACCCGTTGCACCCATATGTACTGAGGGGCCTTCTCGACCGACCGAAAAGCCACTAATAAGGGCTAATGCACCGCCGACAAATTGGTTTACCGTGTTGTAAAGCGGCATATGGCCATAATGTTTTTTAATACGGTGAATTACAAATGGAATGCCAAGACGATAATGCTTAAAGCCTGTTAGGGCGGCGAATAAGGCAATTAGTAAGGCTGCACCAACTGGCAGTATCATCCGCTCATAGGTTGGTAAAGTGGTGAAGTCATCAGGCTTATCTAAAAATAAGCTTTGAAAAAACATGATTGTGAGGCGAAAAAGTATGATCAACACTGCCGCAATTAACCCTGCACTTACACCAAGTAAGCACAATTGCACAGATGTTTTAGGCTTTGCTAGGCGACGTCTTAGTCTCTCAAGCCACATGCATATTTCCTCACAGCACTTTTGAGCCGCAGTTTAGCAAATCAAATTAACTAAGTCGTTGGGATTTTATAATTTTATCTGCATTTTGGGTAAATCTAGCTAATCTTTGCTGTCGTTATTAATTCGCTGCGTTAATTCAGGTAAGCGAGCTGTAATGGCTTTTGATATTTCATCTACCAACGGGGCATGTTTTTTATGAATAACCGTGTTGATAGCCATTTGCCTTAGTACAATTACAGAAAAATCTTTTTTAAAGGTAGTTATATCGTTATTGAGCGCAGGATAAAGTGCATAATCGACACGACCTTTTTTTAGCATAGTAAGCGTATGGCTCAAGTCTTCGTTATGAATGATCTCGGCTTTAATATCAAACTCATTAAGAATTTCGATATCACCAATCGAGCTCATAATTCGGTTGTTTGGGTTGTATAAATTATCTCTATCGCATGGCAGCGCTTTTCGACATAGAAGCACTAAGTTAATAACGCCAAGGCTAGGTTCTACGACAATAATATTCTCGAATTTACGCATATTACTTTGTGAGCGCACAATATCGCCGTCAACGATGCCTGCATTTAATAACAATACGCCTCTTCGAGATGGTGTTGCTTGCATCTGGACTTTGATATTTAAATCATTATAAACACCACTCATTAACGCTTTGAATGGTGCTACACGCGGAATATCTATATAGGTTAACAACAGCTTTTTTGGCCGAGAGTAATTTGTTGCAGAGGGCTTTGCGCCAGTAAATAAATCATTGAGTAAGGCTATTTTAGCTTGGTTTTCAGCGCTATTTCGTATGCCAATCACTAATGGGGAGTCGGTAAACTGAGTTACTATTTTCGGCTCAGATAGGTTTTGTTGCTCAGCAAAATAGTTAAGCACTTTTGGTGCAGTAATCGCAAAATTAACCTGCTTAGTTTGCATTAAGTGGAATAGCTCTTCATCGTTTGCTGTTTGTACTATGCTGCCAGCATAGGATTGAATTACTTTTTCGACCACATCAGGGTAGATATAAGGCTCAACAACGCCAACTTTGTGCTCATTAAAAAGCTGTTCAAGATTTTCAAAATTTTGTGTATTAGACTGAGTGGTAATGACAGCTAATTGAGAATTTAAAATAGTGGCTGAAGCTACAAAGCCGGGCATCATTTCAGATGGCCAAGCAGGGTAATAACCCAAGTAGCCAGTAAACTGGGCTTTTTTTATTGCATCTTGCCAAGGTAAATATTCAACTTCGAGGTTTATCGATTTTTTGGCAAGCCTGTCTCTTAGTAGTGCAATAGCATCACCGCCATTTTCCATTGTACTACTTGCATACGGCGGGGCTTCTAAAGAGGTGATTTTCCATGTTTCTTGGTACGTGCTATCAGCAGCTGCAAGCGAGCTAAAAACAAGTACCATAAAATAATAAAAGCGAGAAAGCATGGAAAAAGAATCATTATTAATTGTTTAATAAGTATACGTCTAAATTAGACTTTTTAGCATTATTAATTTGCTTATTTGCAGTTCATAACATTACAACTAAAGCAGTGATGTTTTTGGTCATACATACGCTTATCGGCCATGCTAAGTAATTCGTCAAATGATTGCGCATCGTCAGGATATAATGCAAAGCCAACACTCGCCTCAACGAGCAAGTCACCATACTCTGATTTTATCGGCGCCTTAATCGCACAGATCAATCGTGATAATGCACGGTTTATTTGTACTTGGTTTTCTATGTCGGTAACAATAACTACAAACTCATCACCACCAATGCGTGCAGCACAATCGGTTTTTCGAGCGGTGTCTTGTAGGCGTTTAGCAACTTCTATCAGTACTTTATCTCCCACTGCATGGCCATGGGTATCGTTGATTGGCTTAAACTTATCAAGATCAAAATACAGACAACCTACCTTAGAGCCTGTGCGCTCAACACGGGCAAATTCTTGCTTGATGAATCGCTCAAGCGCGCTACGATTTGCTAAACCAGTAAGGTGGTCTGTTTGTGCTAATTGCCTAATTTTCTTCTCTGCCATGACGCGTTTCGTGATATCGAAGTTAACGCCAATCATGCGGTTGCCGTATATTCTTCCATCTGCATTGATATAGCGTGTTTTGCCAGAGGGTAGAACAATCTGAAACTCTGCGTGAAACTCTTCGCCATTTAAAATTGCGAGTTTTAGCTTGTTAGTCACGTCTTCATATTCATCTGGATGCAAGCTATTTGCCCATACTGAATAGTCCCCTTTGAATTCTGATTTTGGAATTTCAAATAAGGTATGCATCCAGTCATCCCAAATCAGTTCATTAGTGTCAAAATTCCACTCCCATATACCAATATGAGCAGCATCTGCAGCCATAGACATGCGTTGGTGTAAGCTTTCAAGCTCGGTTTTTGCTTGTTTTAATTCAGTAATATCTTCAGAAACGTCCAATAAATATTGCGCTTTACCATTACTGTCTTTAATTGTGAGTTTCCGTGTTCTTAAGTAATGAGTATTGTCATCAATAGTAACCGGCTTTTCCTCTATAGTTAGAGTGTCATCACTTTTCAATACATCCCGATCGGTTTGCACGAAACTGACTGCTTGTTCATTACTGAAAATATCAAAGTCATTTAATCCGATTAGTTGGTCTTTATTTTTACCGAGGAGTTGCTCACCCGCTTTATTTACATGGCTAAATGTAAGATGCTCAGCTTCTTTTACAAACAACATGATGGGTAAATTATCGAAAATAGTTTGTGTAAAAGCTTCTTGGTTTCGAATATCAGAGAGATCTTTTATTGTCGCCACATAAGGACCTGACTCTTTTTTACCAATTGAGCTGATTGTTAATGTAATGGGAAATCGTTTTTTATTGGCTCGTTGTCCTTTTAAGAGCCGACTGCTACTTTTACCCGCCGTTTTTTTACTGAGCTGTGAATCTCTGAGGATTTCATCAAGTTCTAACGATCTTTCGGGGATCAGGGTACGAATATGTTTGCCTATTAAATCATGCGGCTGATAGCCAAAAACTTGGTTAACAGCCGGGTTTGCAAATTCAATTTTTCCTTCATTATTAAAGCTAATTACCACATCTTGTACGGTATTAAGTACTGCTTTTAGTTTTGCTGATAATAAGCTCCTTGCTCTGAGCTCAACAGCACCCAATACAAACAGACTTAATGCCACCAGAATAAAAATAATAAGTTGTGCTAACGTCGAGTAGTCGTGGGTTGTAACATAGGTGGTGTATTCAGTTTCAAAAACAGACATCGAAATCATGCCGATGTAATGCATTCCCGAAATTGCACTGCCCATTATCAAAGCCACCACCAAGTTCATCCGTGTTTGATGAACCCCTTTAGCAAGTCGAAAATCATTAATTTTTAATGCGATACCTGACAGTACAATAGCGACGATAATAGATAAAGAGAACAACCAAGGCTCATAAGCCATTCTTGCAGGCATCACCATCGCCATCATGCCAACAAAATGCATCGAGCCAATCCCAGCACCCATTAGCACACTTCTAAATAGTAGCCCTTTGTCGGTTTGTAGTGCTGGTGAGAGTACGATGTAACTGGCAAACACACTTGGCAAAATTGATATCAAGGTAATGCTAATGTTGTACTCAATAGGGATGGGTAAGGTATAGGCAAGCATACCTACAAAATGCATACCCCAAATACCTATACCTAAAAAACACGATGCCATGATGGTCCAGATCTGACTTTCATTTTTTAGATAAGAGTGTTTGATACGAGCAGATAATAAAAATGAGATATACGAAGCAAATACGGCTGTGAGGATTGAAGCAAAAACAAGGAGTAAATCGTATTCAGCTGGAATGACCTGCGCACTGCTTAAATTATCAGTTATAAAATGCAGCTTGAAATGCTCTATCACAATTATCTTCCCTCAGTGCAAACTCACGCCAGCCCAAATGTAGTACAAATTAACTTTAGTCCAAGTCGAATGGCTTAGCCAGTTGCCCTCACCATAATTGAGATGCTCTTCTGGTGATACTTGATTAAAACACTCGGGTATTAGATAATTGCGGCCAATATAGGTTTTGAGGGTTTTGGTATGTCAGATGAGTTGCCAATCAAGTTCAGCGATGCAGCAGCTGTTCGTGTTAAACAGTTAATCGAAGAAGAAGAGAATCCAGATCTTAAACTACGTGTTTATGTAACAGGTGGTGGTTGCTCAGGTTTCCAATATGGTTTTACTTTTGATGAAAAAGCTAACCCTGGCGATTTAGAAATTGTTAAAAATGGTGTAACGCTTGTTATCGACCCTATGAGTATTCAATATTTAGTTGATGGTACCGTGGATTACACCGAAGGGCTTGAAGGCGCACGCTTTTTTGTTAATAACCCGAATGCAACAACAACCTGTGGTTGCGGAGCCAGCTTCAGCGTTTAATGAATCATGTAAAAAAGCCACTTTATGTGGCTTTTTTATTGCTTTAATTTCTCATAATATCTTGCCTCTGCTAAATTTTACGCATTATTAGAAGGAATTTTGCGTTGCCAAATATAACTACAACAATAGAAAAGAAACCCTATATTTTAGCTATCGCCATTATTTTGGTGATTGTACTGTGGATGCTATCTGGGGATAGCAAAGCAGATCAAAAAGCACAGCAAAGTGATGACCAAGTTCAAGAGCGCTTGCCTAAAGTGCAAGTGATGCCGTTGGTCGCTAAGAATATTAATAAAAACCTAACTTTTTATGGAAAGTCAGAGCCTGACAAAATCTCGAACATTAGCGCTAGGCAAGCAGGGCAAGTACTCGAAATTTTGGTTGAAGAAGGTCAGTTTGTAAAACAAGATCAGGTTATTTTACGTCTCGATAAATCTGATTTAGCCGCCCAAATCACATCAGCAGAAGCCTTAGTTGCCCAGTATCAAACTGAATACGAAGGCGCGCTTAAACTTAATCAGCAAGGTTTACAAAACAAAGTATTGACCATGCAAGCACAAGCTATGTTGCAACAAGCAAAAGCAACTTTGGTAAGCCTTGAATTAAAGCTAGAGCGCACTGAAGTACGTGCTGCTTTTGATGGCGTTATCAACAAACGTTTAGTCGAAATTGGTGACTATGTTGGCATAGGCGACCCTATTTTGCAGCTTGCTGATTTAGACCCGTTAATTGTCAGAGCCGATGCGACTCAAAAAGAAGTGCAAGGCTTAGAAGTTGGGCAAGCTACCTTTGCTCATGTGTTAAATGACAAAACCTATCCGGGTCGAATTCGTTATATTGCCTCTGTTGCTGATGACAGCACTAATACATTTCGCATCGAAGCGGCGTTTGAAAACCCAGGTATGAAATATAAAGCAGGTTTTTCGACTCAGCTTAATATTGAGTTGCCAACTGAGCCTGCCATGTTATTAAGCCCGGCTTTTATGGCCCTAGATGAACAAGGTAATATCGGCGTAAAAGTCGTGAATGACGACAATATTGTAGAGTTTAAGTCAGTAAATCTAGCTAAAAGCACCGAGCAGGGCGTTTGGCTTTGGGGTTTAGGTGAGCAAGCGAATGTTATTACCCTTGGTCAAGGTTTTGTGCGTGCCGGTGACAAAGTTGAGCCTGTGTTTACTGAAGCAACGAGCAACTAAGTATGAAAAACTTAATTGAAGCGTCGTTGACTCACACGCGTACGGTTTTATCTATTTTCATCTTGTTGCTGATCTCGGGGTGGGTGACATATCAAACTATCCCTAAAGAAGCGAATCCTGATGTCACTATTCCTTTTATTTATGTGTCGATTATTCATGACGGTATTTCCCCTGAAGATGCTGAGCGGCTATTAGTTAGGCCAATGGAGATTGAGCTACGCTCGATTGAAGGCGTAAAAGAAATGTCAGCGGTGGCAAGTGAAGGACATGCCTCTGTGACCCTTGAGTTTATTGCGGGTATGGATCCCAAAGAAGCCTTAGCTGATGTACGAGATAAAGTTAGTTTAGCTAAGGCAAAACTGCCTTCTGAATCAGAAGAACCAGAAGTTCATGAAATCTTGATGGAAGATCAGCAGCCAACCATTACATTAACCTTGTCAGGCGATGCGCCAGAGCGAGGTTTACTAACCCTGGCCCGTAATCTAAAAGATGAACTAGAAAGCATTTCTAGTGTATTAGAAGTTGATGTAGGTGGTGACCGCGAGGATATGGTCGAAATTGAGGTCGATCCATTGGCGATGATTTCTTATGGCCTTGAACCGAATGACATTATTCAACTGCTATCAAATAACAACCGCTTAGTTGCTGCCGGTACCCTTGATACTGGTAAAGGCCGCTTTGCTGTAAAAATCCCATCGGTATTTGAGACGATTCAGGATGTGATGGAACAACCTGTAAAAGTTGTTGGCGATAGGGTGGTGCGTTTTATGGACGTAGCAAAAATTCGCCGAGCATATAAAGACCCAACCTCAATCGCACGTATTAATGGCCGCCATGCGGTTTCGCTGGAAGTGAAAAAACGTGCTGGCGAAAATATTATTGATACGGTCGATCAAGTTAAAAAAGTGGTGAATGAGGCCAAGGAAATTTGGCCTGAGCATATACGAGTGGATTACACCGGCGACATGTCAAAAGACGTGAAAATGATGCTTTCTGATCTGCAAAATAATGTGCTGTCTGCTGTATTGTTGGTAGTTATTGTGATTGTGGCGGTACTTGGCGCGCGCACCGCCTTCTTAGTAGGTATTGCCATTCCTGGTTCATTCTTAACTGGGATTTTAGTGATCTCTGTATTTGGTTTAACGGTGAATATCGTGGTGCTTTTTGCGCTCATCATGGCTGTCGGTATGCTGGTGGACGGCGCAATCGTTGTCAGTGAGTTTGCTGACAGAGCGATGAGTGAAGGCAAACCACGCAAGGCTGCTTATAAACTAGCTGCTGAGCGAATGGCGTGGCCAATCATCGCTTCTACGGCAACGACATTAGCGGCCTTTGCACCGCTAATATTTTGGCCGGGAATGATGGGCGAGTTTATGAAATACTTGCCGATTACGCTTATTGCCACCTTGACTGCGTCATTAATTATGGCATTGGTTTTTGTGCCAACCATTGGTGGATTAATAGGAAAATCAAGGCCGCTTTCTGAGCAGCAAAAACATGATTTAGAGTTAGCTGAGTCTGGTGACTTAACACAAATTAAAGGGATGCTTGGGCGTTATATTCGAGTGCTTGATTATGCAACAGAGCGTCCTTGGTGGAGCCTTGCTGCTGCAATCGTGTTTTCTATTTTGGTGTTCTTTGCATTTGCTGTTTCTAAGTTAGGGGTTGAGTTCTTTCCTGATGTTGAGCCAAATGGCGTCAATATCAAAGTACGCTCTTACAGTGACTTATCTATTTTTGAAAAAGACGTGATCATGAAAGACATTGAGTCACGCATCTTAAAAGTGGAAGGTATTAAAACCTTGTATGCCCGTACTGGCGGTAAAGATCAGGTAGGCACGTTTAGAATGAATCTAAAAGACTGGGATGAGCGCCCACCTGCAGAAGATATAATCAGTCAAGTTAACGAAATCACGGCAAGTTATGCTGGTGTCGAAATTGAACTTCGTAAAGATGAAAACGGCCCCGGTGGTGGCAAAGCGCTGAGTATTGAACTCAGCTCTCGATTTGTTGATGTGCTTAACAGTGAAGCAAAACGAGTAAGACAAGCTATCGAAAATGATGGCGCGTTTCGAAATGTTGATGACAGTGCTTCAAAACCGGGCATTGAGTGGCAACTTAAATTGAATCGTTCGGATGCGGCTCGTTTTGGTGCGGATGCCAGTATGCTAGGGGCGAATGTTCAGCTTATTACTAATGGTTTAAAACTAGGGGAATACCGCCCAGATGATGTTGATGATGAGATTGATATACGCGTACGCTTTCCTCATGACAAGCGAGATTTAGGACGTCTTGAAACGTTGCGTGTAAAAACTATGCATGGGCAAGTGCCAATTAGTCACTTTGTTGAGCGCCAAGCAGCTCCTAAAGTTGATACTATCCGCCGTGTTGATTCTCAGCGCGTTGTTACCGTTAATGCAGACATGAAACCGAGTGAACAACTTGCCAAAGCGTTGCCTCGTTTACAAGCGCAACTAGAGGAGCAAGGGCTAGATCCGCGTGTGAAAATTAAAGTGCGTGGTGAAACAGAAGATCAAGATGAATCAGAAGCCTTCCTTGAGCAGGCTTTTGTGGTTGCCCTGTTTGTGATGGGTATCATTCTGGTAACGCAATTTAATAGCTTTTATCAGGCATTTTTGATTTTAAGTGCCGTGCTGTTTTCAACTGTGGGTGTGTTCTTAGGCTTAATCGTATTACAGCAACCGTTTGGTATCGTGATGTCAGGAATCGGGGTTATCTCGCTTGCAGGTATTGTGGTTAATAACAATATTGTATTGATTGATACCTATAATGTTTTACGTAGCCAAGGTCTTGCTGCAAAAGATGCGATTTTACGAACCGGTGCTCAGCGTTTACGTCCTGTACTATTAACTACCGTAACCACCATATTGGGATTAATGCCGATGGTACTGCAAGTGAATATTGACTTATTTAACCGTCATATTGATTTTGGTGCGCCATCTACTCAGTGGTGGGTGCAATTGGCCACGGCTGTTGCGGGTGGATTAACATTTGCTACTGTATTAACACTGGTACTTACGCCTTGCTTGTTAATGCTGCGAGATCGTCGTCGGTAATCGGTAATTTCGTTACTGATTAATTAAAAATGAGTGACCCTAGTGTTGGGTCACTTTAATCATCAGTAAAAAGAAGCCTAAAACTAACGCAGAGGCGATCAAAATATACACAAACCCCTTCTTACCTTGCTTAATTGGTACACGATTCTGTTTTAAAAATAGGTACCACGCGACACACAGTACAATTGGCAACAAAAATAATATACGAAACATTTCTTAACCTTTTTCAGTATTTACATACACTTTAAGCATAAATATGCAGATTTTAAAGTGATACTTTCATCTTGTTACACTTCCAATTGATCAATTTTTTGGTACAGTTAACCAGTTAACTATAGAGCACATGCTTTAATTTTAGCTACACTTAGACTTGTATACTAAAACGGTCCATACCTAAAAGGTGGACATTTGTATAATTAATCATTCAAACTGAAAATTATTAGTATATAATGTGTCCAAGAGTGAGACGGGCAAATTTCACTCTTAAATTATTAACTTGAATCATCTAGTAGGAGATGTATTTTATGATGGGTAAAACAGTTTCTTCTGAAGAAAACTCGAAATTAACGAAATGGCTTAAAACTAAGCGTCATGAGAAAGGTCATACAATGCGTAGCCTTGCACAGGTTTTAGGTACGCCGCATTCTTTCATTGGTAAAATTGAAAACCAAGAACGTCGTTTAGATGTAATTGAATTCATGCGTTATTGTGATGCTTTAGAAGTTGACCCGTACGAAGGTCTTAATTTGCTTAAAGACGCTTAATTATTCATTACTAAAAGCGAAACGCCGCTTTTAAAGTAATACAAATAGTGCAAGGAAGCGCTATTTAAAGTCTCTCCCTTGCATCATCCTCTCTTTAATCACATACGTATCAGATTTGTTAATTATTTTGGTGATAGTTGTTTTCTAACGCATAAAGCTTATGACGAATTAAGAATAAAAATACCAGTGATGGGAGCACCATCAATGCAGTTAGCACAAAGAACATCGCCCAGTTTCCACCTAACCAGTCATCAATAACCACGCCGCTGTAGCTCGACAGTAAGGTTCTGCCTAAATTACCCAATGAAGCAAGTAGTGCATAGTGGGTCGCACTAAATGCTCTATCACATAACATGGATATAAACGCCACCATGGCAACCAGTGACCAAGCTTGGGTGAAACCATCAATAATAATAGCAAACGCGTACAGGCTTAGTTTAGGACCTGCAATCGCAATCCAAGCAAAGGCAAGGTTTGAGGCTGCCATCGCAATACCACTAATAAACAAGCCTTTTACAATGCCATAGCGTTGATTGAATAAGCTTCCTAAAAAAGTAAAAGCGATGGTGAGCACTGCAGTGCCCACTTTTGAGAAGGTCGCTATGTCACTATTTGAAAAGCCCACTTCTTTATAAAACACGATAGACATTCGCCCTAAAAAGGCTTCACCGATTTTAAATAAGAAAATAAAGGCCAATAATGCCAATGCTGTTTTTACGCCATTACGGGCAAAGAAGGTTCTGAAAGGGTCAAAAACGGTTACAGCAAGCCATGCAATAACTTTAGCAAAGCGAGTCTGCGTACTACCAGCCAGCTTTTGTTGATAGGTTTGTTCAAGCTCAGCTTGCACAGCGTCACGGTTTGATTCAGGTTCTTTTGCCCACAATACGCTGCTCATTAATAGCAGCATTACCACAGATAAGAAAAAGTAAACTTGTGGCCAATCAATTGAAGGGATGTCGGCCATATAAAATGGCAGGGCGCCTAATAGGGCGTAACCGCTCCACCAACCTGAAGTGGCCATTGCAGCTGCTGCGGTGGCTTTGTGGCTTTCGTTTTCGGCTAAAGTGTCGATACGAAATGCATCAATAGCAATATCTTGAGTCGCAGAAGCGATAGCAATAACTAAACACAGCGCGGCAGCAAACCAGAGGTTGGTCTTGATATCGAGCCCAGCAAGTGAAAAGGTGCCAATAAAAATCACTGACTGGCAAAGTAAAATCCAGCTACGGCGCTGGCCTAGCCAGTTAAATAAAACAGGTAACTTTACACGGTCAACGAGCGGTGACCATAAAAAGTTAATGCTATACGCACCAAACACGATGCCAAATAACCCGATCATACTGCGGCTTAAGCCTTCGTCTTTTAGCCAAGCCGACATGACAGAGCCAATCAATACCCAAGGAAAGCCACTGCTGATACCAAAGATGAATATATTGATTAAACGTTTATCTTTGAAGTACGAGAAATACTCTGAAATAGAAAGGGGTTTTGTCATAGTGTTGCCAGTTTAAGGGGCGTGCGCCCCTATTTATTATTGATTAGCGTCAAGCACTTTTACGTTTAAGATAACAACAGGATCTTTGGGTACAAAGCTGTAACCGATTTTTTCGTTAAAAGCGGTTTCGACACGCATGATTTTGTCTAGTGTGTCATAGCCATCCATTACCATACCGAATACGGCAAAGCCCCAGTCGCGACCAGGATTAAGATGATCGTTATCGTCCATGTTAAAGAAAAACTGACGAGTACCTGAGTGAGGTTTACGGTCTTGATATGCCATTGCGATGCTATACATATCGTTTTTTAACCCGTTGCCGCTTTCATTAAAAATAGGGTCACCTTCGTACAGACCATCATAGTCTTTATCGTAACCACCGCCTTGAATAACAAAATCACGTTCGTTGTCTTCATCACGTTCTACACGGTGAAACACACTCCCTTGATAGCTACCGTCGGCAACGTAAGTTAGAAAGTTATTTACTGTTATTGGTGCGCGTGAACGATCCATTTCGACCACAATACTGCCAAGCGTAGTGACAATTTCTACGCGTGGAAACATATTATCTTTTTGAATAAATTTACCCTCAGTCGCTGCGAATGAACTGTGAGCAAAAAACAATATAAAACTAAGTAATAAAATACGCTTCATAGTTAACCTTCTAAATAGGCGATTAATTCTGGGTCAGATACAATGCGGGTAATTATTTGCTCAGTCAACTTATTAAGCTGACCTTCTACTTTTGCACGGTCATGGCTGAGTGGCCCTTCTAGGTTTGCATTACCACGGTATATCTTGCTGAAAGTGCTTGAGTTTCTGATTACTCTTAAGCCTAATTCAATAGTTGCGTCACTTGTGTGAGTCATCATCTTTTCAGTAACAACTGCTTGTAGCTTATGAATATCTAATTCAAAGCGTGTTGTTGCCAAGTTTGAGATACTCGCCCCATTACGGCTTAACGCACTGTCTAGAGCGCTTTTCACTGAATCAGTTATACCTGGGCTGGCAAGCGTTTTAGTTTTATCTGATTCAATAATTTTTAGGGTCACGTTGTCGCCGCGTAAATCAATTACGCTAGTACTAACGCTAGTGCTAAGGTTTGAAATTTTGCCGCCTTGATAGACTGGATTCAAAATTAATTGATTGGGTTGGTTGCTACATGCCGCAAGTGCAAGCACCGCACATAAAGGAAGTATTTTTTTCATTTAGTTAGCTCCATTAATTATTCTTTGTTGCACTTAGTACGACAAACTTTTTGTTAGACCCTAACAACTTACAATTGCCGAACATGCGTTTTAACTTTTCATGATAGTCTAGATGACGATTACCAATAATTCTTAATTCACCACCGTGCTTTAATGTGTGTTTTGCCTGTTTGAACATTTGCCATGCAATATGATCAGTAACCGCTTGCGCTTGGTGGAATGGCGGATTACATAAAACGAGGTCAACACTGTTAGGTTGAAAATCGGTTAAGCAATCGTTTTGGACAAACTCACACTGTTCTAATTGCTCTGGTAGATTGTGAGTGATATTTAACTTGGCTGATTCAACGGCCATATACGACTCATCAATGAAGGTTACATGGGCTTTAGGGCAGCGCTTTAAGGTCATTAAGCCAACAACACCATTGCCACAGCCCAAATCAATGATGCTGCGGGCTTTACTTGTTTGTGGCAAATAGTTAAAGAAAAAGCGCGCGCCAATGTCTAATGAGTCTCGAGAAAATACATTGGCATGATTTTGAATTTCAAACTCACTTCCTTCAAGTGGCCAGTTAACAGGGAAGGGGGCAACTTTATTAAGACCACTGGTTTTACTGATAATTAAGCGGGACTTTTTAACGGCTAAGCTGGTTGATGTTTCACCGATATACTGACTAAAAGCCTTTATAGTTGAGTTGTGAATGTCTTTCGTTTTTCCAGCTGCAATAACATCAATGTCGGCAGGTAAAACTGCACTGATTGCGGCAAGTTGATGCTGAAGATAGCCTAAATTGCGTGGCACTTTTAATATCACTAAATCAACCTGATTAGGTAATGCTGCTAATGAGTCCAGTTGCGTTAAAGAATCTGTTGATAACTCATTGGCTTGCAAATTATAGCGGGTAGCTTGATGACCAATATACGAGTCGTTAACTGAATAAACTGTTAACGTATTAAAGGCACAGGCTAAAGCGCCAAAGCTGTCATTGAGTATCAGGATTGAATTTGCATCTGGATGGTGCTCTTGTACATAATTGACAAGGTACTCATCGCCTGAGTCCCACGCTTGAAGACTGCGATTCTTTTGATCTAACGGGAAGCGTTCTAGGGTATAGGTGTTATCACCGAGCTGTGCTTGGGTGGTCATCATGATTTTACGAATGTATTAATGTATAGGTAAATTCTAACATGCAACAGCCAAACGCCAACCCTAATCATTTACCAGATGGGTTTTCTTACCAAGCTAATGCATTGAGTGCACAAAAAAGCCTCGAGTTATTTTACTTTCTTCAGCAACAGCTCAATTGGCAACAACCAACTATAAAAGTGTACGGAAAAAGCCATGTGATCCCACGTTTGCAATGCTTTATTGCTGATCAGAACGTAAGTTATGGTTACTCGGGTTCACAGTTAATCGTTGAGCCATGGCCGGAGGTGCTTGATGCTATGCGTGTACGCTTATCAAGAACTTTGCAGATACCATTCAATGCGCTTTTAGTTAATTTGTATCGAGATGGTCATGATTGTATGGGCTGGCATAGTGACGATGAGAAAGAACTTGGGGAGCAACCGACAATCGCTTCTGTATCACTAGGGGCCGAACGGATATTTAAAATAAAGCACAAACATAATAATGAACAACATAGCATTGTGCTGCAAAGTGGCAGCTGTTTAATCATGAATGGTTTTAGCCAGCGCGATTACCAGCATAGTTTGCCAAAGCAGCAAAGACTCAAACACCCTCGAATTAACCTTACCTTTCGTTCAATCATATAAAATCATTGGCAAAATGACTCATGCCCTTGATATAGTAGCTGCCAATTATTTTCTTATTAAAGGTCTATGACACATGTCAATGCAACAACAAATAGAGCAAAAGCTTGCTGCGGGTATCGAATGTAAACACCTGAATGTTGTCAATGAAAGCCATATGCATAGCCGTGGAACTGAATCGCATTTCAAAGTGGTGGTTGTGAGTGAAGAATTTGCGGGTAAACGTTTACTTGCCCGTCACCGTCAAATTAATGAGCTATTAAAAGATGAATTAGCAAACCATATTCATGCATTAGCGATTCACACATTTACTCCAGAAGAGTTCAGTGAACAACATGGACAGGCACCTGAATCACCAAAATGCTTAGGTGGCTCAAAGTTAGAAGGACAGTCATTCTAAGTTAGAAGGACAGTCACTCTAAACTGCTTGTCAATTGGGGTTTTAAGCTCGAAAGATTTAAGTGGGTCTGAAAAGTTTTACTGATCAGACCTGTATTTTAACTATTAGCCTTTAAACTAGCGCTAATTTTTATTGTGATAGATATAGGATGATCAATGGTCATTAAGCCGAAAATTCGTGGATTTAT
>Ga0213830_1000574_pt1 | contig 16370 bp, 11 predicted proteins | sample SWATP11_FD_161661 | JGI IMG/M metagenome (GOLD analysis project Ga0213830, IMG submission 161661) | Coastal seawater microbial communities from Marineland, Florida, United States - SWA TP1 #1 | ecosystem: Environmental > Aquatic > Marine > Coastal | place: USA: Florida | collected 2016-08-06 | reverse complement strand
CACCGTGAGTTTTTGTTAATACCGCAGAGATAGCAGCTGTTAACGTAGTTTTACCGTGGTCAACGTGTCCGATAGTACCAACATTAACGTGCGGTTTCGAACGTTCAAATTTTTCTTTAGCCATTTTTCAATTACCTTAAAAAGATAGTATTTAATTAAATTTAATTATTCTCTCAGCGAGAGTAAAAAAGACGAAAAAATAAACATTTAATTCTAGATAAGGGCGGCTCCCTTGTCAAAATCTCACGCTATTTTTCGACTTAACACAAACTCACTGGGAGCTTGTTATAGATTGAGTAAAGATCAATAAATATGCTTTACTCAAAATTCGTTATCCGTAAAGGCTCAATAGATAAATCTACTGAATCGAACCTCCACGTCCTTCAATAATGCTGTCCGCAACCACTTTAGGCGCTTCGTTATACTGCTTAAACTCCATAGAGTAGGATGCACGGCCCTGAGTGGCACTACGTAAATCGGTTGCGTAGCCAAACATTTCAGCAAGCGGCACCAAGGCATTAACAATTTTTAGGCCGGCTGGACCTTCATCCATACCTTCGATCATGCCACGTCGACGGTTCAGATCACCGACCACATCGCCCATATTTTCTTCTGGCGTGGTTACTTCAACCTTCATCATAGGCTCAAGCAGCACGGGCGAAGCTTCCATAGCTCCTTTCTTAAAGCCCATGGAAGCCGCAACTTTAAACGCCATTTCATTTGAGTCGACATCATGGTATGAACCGTCATACAAGGTCACTTTAACGCCCAGCATGGGGAAGCCGGCCAATACACCGCCATCCATTTGCTCTTTACAGCCTTTTTCGACAGCCGGGATATATTCTTTCGGTACGGCACCACCGACAATCTCATTAACAAATTCAAAGCCCTCACCTTCAGGCAATGGTTCCATCTTCAACCAGACATGGCCGAATTGACCGCGCCCACCCGATTGACGAACAAATTTACCCTCTACTTCAACCGACGAACGGATAGTTTCACGATAGGAGACTTGTGGCTTACCAACATTACAGTCGACGTGGAATTCGCGTTTCATGCGGTCAACGATAATATCCAGGTGCAATTCACCCATACCGGAAATAATTGTTTGACCGGTTTCTTCATCGGTTTCAACGCGGAAAGACGGATCTTCCGCTGCCAGCTTGCCCAGTGCAATACCCATTTTCTCCTGATCGGCCTTGGTTTTAGGCTCAACCGCCACTGAAATTACCGGTTCAGGGAATTCCATGCGCTCCAGGGTAATAACATTGTTAGCATCACATAAGGTATCACCCGTGGTGACATCCTTTAAGCCAATGGCTGCCGCAATATCGCCGGCACGGACTTCTTTTATTTCTTTACGGTCGTTTGAATGCATCTGTACGATACGACCGAAGCGCTCTTTCTTGCCCTTGACCGGATTAAATACACTGTCCCCCGTCTTAACCACGCCGGAATAAACACGGAAGAAGGTCAGGGTGCCCACGAATGGGTCGGTCGCGATCTTAAATGCCAGGGCAGCAAATGGTGCATTGTCGTCCGCTTCACGTGTACCTTCAGTTTCATGCTTGTCATCATTGATGCCCTTGATAGCTTCAACTTCTGTCGGCGACGGCATATATTCAATAACAGAGTCCAGTACCGCCTGAACACCCTTATTTTTAAAGGCTGAGCCACATGAACAAAGTACCACTTCGTTGGCGAGAGTGCGTTGACGTAAGGCAAGCTTGATTTCTTCTTCTGAAAGGTCACCTTCTTCGAGGTATTTTTCCATTAGCTCGTCATTGGCTTCAGCCGCTTCCGAGACCAGGTTCTCTCGCCATTCTTCTGCCAGCTCTTGCATATCGGCTGGAATATCTTCATAGCTAAAGGTCATGCCCTGATCGGCTTCATTCCAGTTGATGGCCTTCATCTTGATAAGGTCAACGACACCGGTAAAGTCTTCTTCTGCACCTATGGCCAGTTGGATAGGAACGGCATTGGCTCCCAACCTGTCCTTCATTTGCTCGACAACATTAAGGAAGTTGGCACCGGCACGGTCCATCTTGTTGACAAAAACCATGCGAGGAACTGAGTATTTCTCCATTTGGCGCCAGACGGTTTCCGTTTGCGGCTGAACACCTGAAGAACCGCAGAGAACAAGCACCGCACCATCGAGTACACGCAATGAGCGTTCTACTTCAATGGTGAAATCAACGTGGCCCGGCGTGTCTATGATATTGATGCGGTGATCATCGAACTGGGCATCCATACCTTTCCAGAAACAGGTCGTGGCAGCAGAGGTAATGGTGATGCCCCGCTCCTGCTCCTGTTCCATCCAGTCCATGGTTGCCGCACCATCGTGCACTTCACCGATTTTATGAGACAAACCCGTGTAAAATAGCACACGTTCTGTTGTAGTCGTTTTGCCTGCATCTACGTGAGCACAAATACCAATATTTCTATAACGCTCAATAGGTGTTGTACGAGCCACTAATTTTTCCTCAGCACATAAGAGATATATTCAAATGATTTCACCCATAATCCGGATAACATCATTGGACTATAGCCCTTTTATAAAAGCCTATAGTAGAAAAGCGTAGTTACTGTTTTATTAAATAATCCAATAACTACGCCATTCATTAGGTTACTATCGTGATTACCAGCGATAGTGAGCGAACGCCTTGTTCGCTTCGGCCATACGGTGAACGTCTTCACGTTTCTTAACCGCAGAACCTTTGTTGTCAGACGCATCTAGCATTTCATTTGCTAGGCGCTGAGCCATTGATTTTTCACCACGTTTACGAGCAGCTTCAACTAACCAACGCATGGCTAGCGCGTTACGACGCACTGGACGTACTTCAACTGGAACCTGGTAAGTAGAACCACCTACACGGCGAGACTTAACTTCCACTTGTGGGCGGATGTTTTCTAAAGCTTCTTCGAAAAGCTCCAGGTGAGTTTTCTCGCTGTTCTTTTCAGTTAAAATATCTAGTGCACCGTAAACGATTTTTTCGGCTGTAGATTTTTTACCATCAACCATAAGGATGTTGATGAATTTTGCTAATAGTTCGTTATGGAACTTAGGATCTGGCAATATTTTACGTTGCCCTACGACGCGTCTTCTTGGCATCTTAAATTCTCCGTATTATTCAGGGGTTACCCAAAATGTTAAATTTGTTAATTTGGCCTTACTTCACGGAAACCGTTAAGATTTAGGGCGCTTAGCACCGTACTTAGAACGGCCTTGTCTTCTGTCGTTAACACCTGAACAGTCAAGTGCACCACGAACGGTGTGATAACGCACACCTGGTAAGTCTTTTACACGACCACCGCGAATCAAGATTACGCTGTGCTCTTGTAAGTTGTGTCCCTCACCACCAATGTATGAAGTTACTTCGTAGCCGTTAGTTAAACGTACACGAGCAACCTTACGTAGTGCTGAGTTTGGTTTTTTAGGCGTAGTTGTATATACGCGAGTACATACGCCACGACGTTGCGGACAAGCTTGTAACGCAGGAACGTTACTTTTTTGCACTTGTCTGACACGTGGTTTACGTACCAATTGGTTAATAGTTGCCATTAATGGGCTCCTGATTAGTTAAATTTGTGTAAATTCCAATCAATGGGAGAATTTACACGCTCATAAACGTAAAAATCCGCTCCCTAAATTCAAGATACACTAGGTACAGAATATAGGGTCGCGGAATTCTAATGGTCAAGCTTTGACCTGTCAAGTCTGACAGGCCACTTGCTTACATTTTTTTATGATTCGAAGTTGTTGGCGTCATCGGCATCTGACATCAAGTCTGCGTTTAACGCATCCGTTAATGCTTTTTCAGCTTCATCAGCAGATACTGTTGCTTCAACTTCTAGTGCCGCATCACGTTTACGCATACGATCCTGATGATACGCATAACCCGTACCGGCCGGGATCAGGCGACCAACGATTACGTTCTCTTTCAAGCCACGCAGCGTGTCGTTCTTACCGGCAACTGCCGCTTCAGTTAACACGCGAGTGGTCTCCTGGAACGAGGCCGCCGAGATAAATGATTCAGTTGCCAAAGAGGCCTTGGTGATACCCATCATTTGCATCTCGTATTCCGCTGGTTGCTTACCTTGTGCTTCAAGCTCACGGTTAGCAATATTAACGCGTGCCACTTCCACCTGTTCGCCTTTCAGGAACTCGGAATCACCGGCATCAAGAATTTCACACTTACGGATCATCTGACGAACGATAACTTCGATGTGCTTATCGTTAATCTTAACACCCTGCAAGCGGTAAACATCTTGTACTTCGTTAACAATATAGTTAGCCACTGGCGCAACACCACGTAGGCGAAGAATATCATGTGGCGACTCTGGACCATCGGCGATAACTTCACCCTTGGTTACCTGCTCACCCTCGAACACGTTAAGCTGACGCCACTTAGGAATCATCTCTTCGTAGACTTCACCGCTAGGCTGAGTGATCAATAGACGACGCTTACCTTTGGTTTCCTTACCGAAACCGATAACACCGGTTTTCTCGGCAAGAATCGCGGGCTCTTTCGGCTTACGTGCTTCAAACAAGTCAGCAACACGCGGCAGACCACCGGTAATATCACGAGTTTTTGAAGACTCTTGTGGGATACGCGCTAACGCATCACCGATATTAACCTCGCTACCATCTTCCAGGTTGACAATGGCATTGCCTGGCAGGAAGTATTGTGCAGGGATCTCTGTACCCGCGATATTGACGTCATTGCCTTTCTCATCAACAAGTTTCACCATTGGGCGCATTTCTTTACCAGCAGAGCTACGCTGACCCGGATCGGTAATAACGATACTGGATAGACCGGTTAACTCGTCCGTTTGGCGAGTCATGGTCAAACCTTCGATCAAGTCAACAAACTTGATGCGACCTTTTACCTCGGTAATAATTGGATGCGTATGTGGATCCCAGTTAGCTACAGTTTCGCCTGCACTGATTTCTTCACCATCTTTCTTGGTCAAGACAGAACCGTAAGGCACCTTATAGCGCTCTTTTTCACGACCCAGTTCATCGATAACCGTTAGTTCGGATGAACGAGAAGTAATTACGATTTGACCTTCTGAGTTTTCAACAAACTTGGCGTTTTGCAGCTTCATGGTACCGGCATTTTTCACCTGAACACTGTTTTCAGCCGACGCACGAGATGCCGCACCACCGATGTGGAAGGTACGCATGGTTAGCTGTGTACCCGGTTCACCGATTGACTGTGCCGCTACAACACCAACCGCTTCACCTTGGTTAATAAGGTGACCACGGGCCAAGTCACGACCATAACATTGTGAACAGATACCAAAGTCTGTCGCACAAGTAATGATAGAACGAACCTTAACCTGATCCACGGAGTGCTCTTCCAAGACGTCACACAGATTTTCGTCAATCAAAGTGTTACGCGGCAGAAGCACGTCTTCCGTACCAGGTATAAGTACGTCTTCTGCGACAACACGACCTAGTACACGCTCACGTAATGGCTCTACAACATCACCACCTTCAATCAAAGGTGTCATCAATAGGCCGTCTTCGGTTTGGCAATCATGTTCGGTAACAACCAAATCTTGTGCAACGTCAACCAAACGACGAGTCAGGTAACCCGAGTTAGCCGTTTTCAATGCCGTATCGGCCAAACCTTTACGAGCACCGTGAGTTGAGATGAAGTATTGTAATACGTTCAAGCCTTCACGGAAGTTAGCCGTGATCGGTGTTTCGATGATTGAACCATCTGGTTTTGCCATCAAGCCACGCATACCGGCAAGCTGACGGATCTGAGCGGCACTACCACGAGCACCCGAGTCGGCCATCATATAGATAGAGTTGAAGGAGTCCTGCTCTTCCATCTCGCCATCACGGTTTTTAACATGCTCTTTAGACAGGTTATCCATCATCGCCTTTGACACTTTTTCGTTCGCCGATGACCAGATATCGATAACCTTGTTGTATTTCTCACCCGCAGTTACAAGACCTTGCTCGAACTGAGACTGGATTTCTGCAACTTCTTCTTCCGCACCTTCGATAATGGTGTACTTGGCATCAGGGATAACCATGTCGTCGATACCAACCGAGGCACCGGCAACCATCGCATAGTGGAAACCTGTATACATGATATGGTCAGCAAAGATTACGGTTTCTTTCAGACCCAGATTACGATACGCATGGTTGATCAATTTTGAAATTGGCTTTTTACCCAAAGGCTGGTCAATTAGCTCATAAGGTAAGCCCTTAGGACAGACCTGCCACAAGATGGCACGACCAACAGTGGTATCGCGCAATGAGGTATTGGCAACCAGTTCGCCTTCGGCATTACGGATATGCTCGGTAATACGAATTTTAACGCGAGCATGTAACTCGGCAACGCCGGTACGGTAAGCCTTTTCTGCTTCTTTGGTGCTGGCGAATACCATGCCTTCACCCAAGCCGTTAACTCGATCACGCGTTAGGTAATAAAGACCCAATACAACGTCTTGTGAAGGAACGATAATAGGATCACCGTTCGCTGGAGAAAGTACGTTGTTGGTTGACATCATCAAGGTACGCGCTTCTAGCTGAGCTTCCAGTGTCAATGGCACGTGTACCGCCATTTGGTCACCATCGAAGTCAGCGTTATATGCCGCACAAACCAGTGGATGCAGGTGAATCGCCTTGCCTTCGATAAGAACAGGCTCGAATGCCTGGATACCCAATCTGTGAAGTGTCGGTGCACGGTTAAGCATGACCGGATGTTCACGGATAACTTCGTCCAATACATCCCATACTTCTGCGCCTTCACGCTCTACCAGCTTCTTGGCTGCTTTGATAGTCGTGGCTAAACCACGAGCTTCCAGCTTGCCGTAGATAAATGGCTTGAACAACTCAAGTGCCATCTTCTTAGGAAGACCACACTGGTGCAAACGTAGTGTAGGGCCAACGGTAATTACGGAACGGCCTGAGTAGTCAACACGCTTACCTAGAAGGTTTTGACGGAAACGACCCTGCTTACCTTTGATCATATCGGCAAGCGACTTCAAAGGACGCTTGTTAGAGCCAGTAATGGCACGGCCACGACGACCGTTATCTAACAAGGCATCTACTGATTCTTGCAACATACGTTTTTCGTTACGTACGATAATATCTGGTGCAACCAAGTCTAATAGACGCTTCAAACGATTGTTACGGTTGATAACGCGACGATATAAATCATTCAGATCAGAGGTTGCGAAACGACCACCATCTAGTGGTACCAATGGACGCAAATCCGGTGGAAGAATCGGAAGAACCGACATGATCATCCACTCTGGCTTGTTACCAGACTGGGCGAATGCTTCCATCAGCTTAAGACGCTTAGTGATCTTCTTACGCTTGGTTTCACTACCGATTTCAGGCAACTCTTCACGCATTTGCGCGACTTCACCGTCAAGATCGATTTGCTGAAGAAGCGCCAGTACCGCCTCGGCACCCATTTTGGCATCGAATTCGTCGCCATGCTCTTCTAACGCATCCAAGTATTCTTCTTCGGTAAGAATTTGGCTCTTTTCTAATGTCGTCATACCTGGCTCGGTAACAACATAAGATTCGAAGTACAATACGCGCTCGATATCACGCAGTGTCATGTCTAATAATAAGCCGATGCGAGACGGCAAGGACTTAAGGAACCAAATATGAGCAACCGGGCTGGCCAGCTCGATATGACCCATACGGTCACGACGAACTTTAGTTAATGTAACTTCAACGCCACACTTTTCACAAATAACACCACGGTGCTTAAGGCGCTTATATTTACCACAAAGACATTCGTAGTCTTTTACCGGTCCAAAAATACGCGCACAAAATAGACCATCACGCTCTGGCTTGAACGTACGGTAATTGATTGTTTCAGGTTTCTTTACTTCACCATAAGACCATGAACGTATCATGTCCGGTGATGCTAATCCGATGCGAATGCCATCGAATTCTTCTGTTTGATTTTGTTGCTTAAGAAACTTAAGTAAATCTTTCACACTCTATCTCCTGTCGGAGTTAAAACCGGGAGAGAACAAACCTTTGTTCTCTCCGTGTACTGACTCGTTATAAAAGTCAGCAATGCAGCTAATCGGCAGCTATTCCTGATCCAACTCTATGTTGATACCCAAAGAGCGGATTTCTTTTAACAATACGTTAAATGATTCAGGGATGCCTGGTTCCATGCGGTGATCACCATCAACCAAGTTCTTATACATCTTGGTACGACCGTTTACATCATCCGATTTCACCGTCAACATTTCTTGTAGTGTATAGGCTGCACCATATGCTTCTAATGCCCATACTTCCATCTCACCAAAACGCTGACCACCGAACTGAGCTTTACCACCCAGTGGCTGCTGAGTAACCAAGCTGTAAGAGCCCGTTGAACGCGCATGCATCTTGTCATCAACCAAGTGGTTCAATTTCAGCATGTACATGTAACCTACGGTTACAGGACGCTCAAACTTACGACCGGTACGACCGTCAGTCAGGTTGAACTGACCACTTTCTGGCATATCTGCTAGCTTGAATAGCTCTTTGATTTCTTTCTCGCTGGCACCGTCAAATACTGGTGTCGCGATAGGCAGACCCGCACGCAGGTTCTCGGCCAGGCGCTTAACTTCATCATCTGAGAAGCTGTCAATGTCTACTTCCTGACGAGACTCACCAACGTTATAAACTTCTTTTAAGAATTCACGAAGTTTGGCGATTTCCTGCTGCTCTTCAACCATGCGGTTGATTTTCTCACCAATACCGCGTGCTGCCATACCCAAGTGAGTTTCCAGGATCTGACCTATGTTCATCCGTGACGGTACACCCAGAGGGTTGAGTACGATATCAACAGGAACACCATTTTCGTCATACGGCATATCTTCAACAGGTACTACGTTTGAGATAACACCCTTGTTACCGTGACGACCGGCCATCTTATCACCCGGCTGGATGCGACGCTTAACCGCTAGGTAAACTTTAACTATCTTAAGTACGCCCGGCGCCAAGTCATCACCCTGGGTAATCTTGCGACGTTTGATTTCATACTTCTTATCAAATTCGGCTTTAATAGCATCATACTGCTCGGCAATTTGCTCTAATTCAGCCTGTTGCTCTTCGTCCGACAAGTTTTGCTCTAGCCACTTATCACGAGACATGCTGTTAAGCTCGGAGTCATTCAGGCCGGCAGATAACAATAGCTTCTTGGCACGGGCATAAATACCGTCTTCCAGGATGCTGAACTCATCACCCAAGTCTTTCTTGACTTGCTTAAGCTGCATCTCTTCAATTTCAAGTGCACGCTTATCTTTCTCTACACCATCACGGGTAAAGATTTGTACGTCAATGATGGTACCTGATACAGAGTTAGGTACACGCAAAGAGCTGTCTTTAACGTCAGCCGCTTTTTCACCAAAGATGGCGCGTAGCAGTTTTTCTTCCGGCGTCAGCTGAGTTTCACCCTTAGGTGTCACTTTACCAACCAGGATATCACCACCGTTTACTTCGGCACCGATATAAACAACACCGGCTTCATCCAGCTTGGACAGCGCAGATTCACCTACATTCGGGATATCAGAGGTAATTTCTTCGCTACCTAGCTTGGTATCACGAGCGATACAGCTAAGTTCCTGGATATGGATGGTAGTAAAACGGTCTTCGATAGCAACACGCTCGGATAACAACATTGAATCCTCAAAGTTGTAACCATTCCAAGGCATGAAGGCGATACGCATGTTTTGACCAAGTGCCAGTTCACCCATGTCCGTTGAAGGACCATCAGCCAGTACGTCACCACGCACTACCGGCTCACCCATGCGGCAAACTGGACGCTGGTTAATACAGGTATTTTGGTTAGAGCGTGTGTATTTGGTCAGGTTGTAGATATCGATACCCGCTTCACCCGGGATCATTTCATCTTCATTAACCTTAACTACGATACGTGATGCATCAACATAATCAACCACACCGCCACGCTTGGCTACGGCAGTTACACCTGAGTCGACCGCAACAATTTTTTCCATGCCGGTACCGACAAGTGGCTTGTCTACTTTCAGAGTAGGAACCGCTTGACGTTGCATGTTCGAGCCCATCAAGGCACGGTTAGCATCATCGTGCTCCAGGAATGGGATCAGAGATGCCGCCACAGATACGATCTGCTGTGGAGAAACGTCCATGTACTGAACCGCTTCTTTAGACATCAGGGTAAATTCGTTTTTATGACGACAAGGTACCAGATCACTGGTTAAGCGGCCTTCTTCATCACGCTCGGCATTTGCCTGTGCGATAACAAAGGTGCCTTCTTCGATAGCTGACAAGTAATCAACTTCATCCGTTACTTGTCCGTCAACAACGCGACGATATGGTGTTTCAAGGAATCCAAAATCATTGGTACGCGCATAACAGGAAAGCGAGTTAATCAAACCGATGTTTGGACCTTCCGGCGTTTCGATAGGACAAACACGACCATAGTGAGTCGGATGTACGTCACGTACTTCAAAACCTGCACGCTCACGTGTCAAACCACCCGGGCCTAATGCCGAGATACGACGCTTATGAGTAACTTCTGATAACGGATTGTTTTGATCCATAAACTGAGACAGTTGTGAAGAGCCGAAGAACTCTTTCACTGCAGCAGAAATAGGCTTAGCGTTGATTAAATCTTGCGGCATGATGGCATCAAGATCACCTAAGCTTAAGCGTTCACGCACGGCACGTTCAACACGAACAAGACCAACACGGAATTGATTTTCTGCCATCTCACCGACTGAACGGATACGACGGTTACCCAAGTGGTCGATATCATCCACTTCACCCTTACCGTCACGAATATCGATAAGGGTCTTCATGACAGCAATAATATCTTCTTTCGATAGTACGCCTTCACCTGTTTCATCAGACTGGCCAACACGGCGGTTAAACTTCATGCGACCTACAGTAGAAAGGTCATAACGCTCTAATGAAAAAAACAGGTTGCCGAATAAGGTTTCTGCCGCATCTTTTGTGGGTGGCTCACCCGGGCGCATCATGCGGTAAATTTCAACTAGGGCTTCTAAGCGGTTGGTCGTGCTGTCGATACGCAAGGTATCAGACATATATGAACCAACATCAAATTCGTTCATATAAAGAGTAGAAATGCTCTTATGTCCCGCTTGACTCAATTCTGCCAGCAATTCAAGCGTAAGCTCGGCATTGGCCTCTGCAATCACTTCGCCGGTATCTTCGTTAGCATAAGCCTTGGAAAGTACTTTGCCAACGATATACTCTGCCGGTACTTCCAGCTCAGTAACATCGCCTTTTGATAATGCACGGATATGACGTGCAGTAATACGGCGGCCTTGTTCAACCAAGACATCGCCATTTGGCATTTTAATATCAAAGGTGGCGGTTTCGCCACGTAAGCGCTCTGGAATCAACTCCATGATCAGCTTATCACCTTTGATTTCATACGATGTTGTATCGTAGAAAATATCTAGAATTTCTTCAGTTGAATATTCTAATGCACGTAAGATAATCGACGCAGGTAGTTTACGACGACGGTCAATACGGACAAATAAATTATCTTTTGGATCGAATTCAAAATCCAACCATGAACCACGATAAGGAATGACGCGTGCGTTAAATAGCACTTTGCCTGAAGAGTGTGTTTTACCTTTATCGTGATCGAAGAACACGCCTGGAGAACGGTGCAATTGTGAAACAATAACACGCTCTGTACCATTGATAACGAAAGTACCATTTTCAGTCATCAATGGGATTTCGCCCATGTATACTTCTTGTTCTTTAATATCTTTTACAGTACCCGCTGGCGCTTCTTTATCATATACAACCAAACGTAACTTAACGCGCAATGGTGCGGAATAAGTAACACCACGAATTTGACATTCTTTAACATCAAACAAAGGGTCACCTAAGCGATAACTTACGTATTGTAATTCAGAACTACCGGAGTAGGCTTTAATTGGAAAAATAGAACGGAACGCAGCTTCTAGGCCGGTTTCACCTGTGGGATCGATATCAATAAACTTGCGGAAAGATCCAAGTTGGATAGACAACAGAAATGGGTAATCCATTACCTGTGTGCTTTTACCAAAGTCCTTTCTAATTCGCTTCTTCTCAAAGTAAGAGTAAGCCATGGGGTTCCTCAGCTTGCTGGTTATGGCCGAATCTGTCATTTAACACCTGATGGCGTAAGACAGGGTATTGCAGTAATGTTTACGTCTAAACATTAAATAATGCACTGTTTTGGTTCAAAAAAAAACCAATTTCTTTAGCGCAAAAAGGCCGGTGACGTTTAAATCACCAGCCATTGCCTATTTAGGCAGCTAATCTGTCGTTAAACAGATTATTTGATCTCAACAGTAGCGCCTGCTTCTTCAAGAGCTTTCTTAAGCTCTTCGGCTTCTGCTTTTTCAACACCTTCTTTAAGAGCTTTAGGAGCGGCTTCAACCAACTCTTTAGCTTCTTTAAGGCCAAGACCTGTAGCGCCACGAACTGCTTTGATTACAGCAACTTTCTTATCGCCGAAACCAGCTAGGATTACGTCGAATTCAGTTTGCTCTTCAGCAGCGCCACCAGCGTCACCACCAGCAACAGCAACAGCTGCAGCAGCAGATACGCCGAATTTTTCTTCCATTGCTTCGATTAGTTCAACAACGTCCATTACTGACATTTCAGCAATTGCGTTTAGGATATCGTCTTTAGAAATAGACATTTTTTAATTTCCTGTTTTAATAAACAGCCACTTTTGACTGTTTGAAATAACTATAAATACAAAAAGCGTTTTTTGCGTTCTTTCTTTTAGAACAACAAAAATTAAGCTGCTTCTTGCTCTTTCTGATCGCGAATTGCAGCAATCGTACGGCAAAGCTTGCCTGCAGATGCTTCTTTCATAGCGCTCATCAAACGTGCAATTGCTTCTTCGTAAGTTGGTAGCTTAGCTAGCATCTGTACGTCAACAGCATTACCTTCAAATGCCGCAGCTTTTAATTCGAAATCTTCGTTTGCTTTAGCAAAGTCAGAGAACAAACGTGCTGCTGCACCTGGGTGCTCCTTTGAAAATGCAATTAGTGAAGGACCTTTAAAAGTGTCAGTTAGACATTCAAAGTCTGTTCCTTCTACTGCGCGACGTGCCAAAGTGTTACGGACAACTTTCATCCAAACACCGTTTTCACGTGCTTCTTTACGCAAAGTAGTAATTGCTTCAACCGTTACACCGCGAGAATCCGCGACTACAGCTGAAAGAGCGCCATTGGCAGCTTCTTGAACTTCAGCAACAATTGCTTTTTTGTCATCAAGATTGATAGCCATTGGGCTTAACTCCTGGTTCAACCGGCTGAGCCGGCATTTACAATCCCTGAACCTTATTCTTATTAGATTAAGTTTCAGGCCGTTACGGCGAGGACCAGAAATTCAAGGAAATATCTGGGTAATCACCATCTACGTAGGAAAATTAAGTGATTTTATCTAAGATAAAACCACTCCTACGGTCTTGGACGGGGGTTGTGCTCTAGATTTTGACGTCTATACACAACTCCTACCAAAATTTAAGGGGCAAAATTATAGTTGACAATTTCGCCCTTGTAAAGCTTCTAACCTTTGTAAAATTACAAAGTCAAACTAGCCTGGTCAACGCGAACACCCGCGCCCATAGTAGTTGATAGAGAAACTTTCTTAATGAATTGACCTTTAGCATTTGCTGGCTTGGCTTTTTTCAAGGCTTCCAACAAGGCTTCAAGGTTTTCTTGTAGTTGTGCAGATTCGAAATCAACCTTACCGATCGTAGTATGGATGATACCGTTTTTGTCGTTGCGATAACGGATTTGACCCGCTTTAGCATTTTTAACTGCCGCCGCTACGTCAGGTGTTACTGTACCAACTTTAGGGTTAGGCATTAGACCACGTGGACCTAAGATCTGACCTAGTTGGCCAACAACACGCATGGCATCAGGAGAAGCGATAACAACATCAAAGTTCATTTCGCCGGCCTTAACTTGTTCAGCTAAGTCGTCCATACCGATTACGTCTGCACCAGCTTCTTTTGCTTTTTCAGCATTCGCGCCTTGAGTAAATACAGCCACACGAACTTCACGACCCGTACCATTTGGTAGTACAGTAGCGCCACGTACGTTTTGGTCTGATTTACGAGCATCGATGCCAAGGTTTACGGCAACATCAACACTTTCTTTAAAGTTAGCAGTCGCTAATTCTTTAAGAAGCGCTAGAGCTTCGTTGATTTCATAATCTTTTAATACGTCTACTTTTTCACGGATAAGACGAGCGCGTTTTGATAATTTAGCCATTGATTAGTCCTCTACCACTAAACCCATTGAACGAGCAGAGCCCGCAATAGTACGCACTGCAGCTTCCATTGAGCCCGCAGTAAGATCAGGTTCTTTTGTCTTAACGATTTCTTCAAGTTGAGCTGTAGTCACAGTACCAACTTTTTCAGTGTTAGGACGGCCTGAACCGCTCTTGATTCCAGCAGCTTTCTTAAGAAGGAAAGAAGCAGGTGGAGTCTTAGTTTCGAACGTGAAAGAACGATCGTTATATACAGTAATGATTACTGGTACCGGAGCACCCTTTTCAAGAGAGTCTGTTTTTGCGTTAAACGCTTTACAGAATTCCATGATGTTAACACCGTGCTGACCAAGTGCAGGACCAACTGGTGGTGACGGGTTAGCTGCGCCGGCAGCTACTTGTAGCTTGATTAAAGCTTGGACTTTTTTAGCCATCTTTAAAAATTCCTATGTTTGGGTACAAACGCCCCGCTGATAATAGCGAATAACCTGTTCGGTTGGGCTCCCCGTGGATTTAAAACTCACATTTTTATCGCTGATATGGACCAGCCAAATAAAAACGGCAGCGGATTATAAATTAATCAGTCGCGCATTTTCAAGTCTTTACCGACAATTAATTAAAATTTAATCAAAAGGCAGTAAATACAAAAAGCGAGATATAAAAATCTCGCTTTTTTAAAAATTGATATCCGTTAAATTTAGCCTTTTTCTACCTGGCCAAACTCCAGATCTACCGGCGTTGAACGGCCGAAAATCAGCACAGATACCTTGATGCGGTTCTTTTCGTAATCCAATTCTTCAACCACACCGTTAAAATCAGCAAATGGTCCATCGATAACACGTACCACTTCACCCGGTTCAAATAGCGTTTTAGGCTTAGGCTTATCTGTGTCTTCAAGGCGCTGCAATATACGATCGGCTTCTTTTTGCGTGATCGGAGCAGGACGTTCACTGGTACCTCCGATAAAGCCAAGTACACGAGGCACACTCTTCACCAAGTGCCAGGCCTCTTCGTCCATCGCCATTTCCACCAGCACATAGCCTGGGAAAAATTTACGGGCACTCTTGCGTTTTTGACCGGCACGCATTTCTACCACTTCTTCTGTCGGCACTAATATCTGACCAAACTTGTCTTGCAAACCGTGAATTTCGATATGCTCAATCAAGGTTTTTTGGACACGCGCTTCATAGCCAGAAAACGCCTGGACCACATACCACCTTAATTTAGGCTTGTTTTCGCCTGTAATTGATTCTTCAGTCATAATTACACCTGCAATCCAGTGATAAAGCCAACAAGCCAGAATAATATCGAGTCCAGACCCCATAAGATCAAGGCCATAATAACGGTAGCGATAAGTACAATACCCGTCGTTTGTATGGCTTCTTGGCGTGTTGGCCAGACAACCTTTCTGACTTCTGTGCGAGATTCTTTAGCAAACTCTACTGCGGTACGACCTTTTTCAGTTTGCATGGCAATAAGGCCAGCAACAGCAATTGCTATCACAACACCGACGGCACGAATCAACACGGATTGCTCACCATAAACATAATTACCAACGACTGCTCCCGCTAAAATAAGGAAGATAACAACCCATTTTAGAGAATCAAGAGAACCGCTTGGCTGGTTTTCTGTACTTGCATTCATATTTTTGACCTAATAACTCATCTAACTGAGAAAAAACAACCCCGCCATTTGCGAGGTATCATTAAGCGCCTTTGTTTAGCACTTAAATAAATAATGGCAGGGGTAGAGAGATTCGAACTCCCAACCGTCGGTTTTGGAGACCGCTGTTCTACCAATTGGAACTATACCCCTAAATTTAATTACACTTGTCGAGTGATTCTTAGTTGTATGGGAATTAAGAGAGACTCAAGAAGTGAGGTCGCTATTATACTGAGTCAAGCATATTACTCAAGGTAATTTTTTATAATCTGCTTAATTCCAAACATAAAAAAAAGGCCGCAATTGCGACCTTTTTCTGGTTTAGATGTTATCTAAATATCGATATTAGTATGCGGGCTATCCATGCCCTCACCCCTTCGAGGCCGCGCACATGCGCGTTCTAATTTGCTCCTGGCAAATTAGTCGATAATCTTAG
>Ga0213830_1000572_pt1 | contig 16453 bp, 9 predicted proteins | sample SWATP11_FD_161661 | JGI IMG/M metagenome (GOLD analysis project Ga0213830, IMG submission 161661) | Coastal seawater microbial communities from Marineland, Florida, United States - SWA TP1 #1 | ecosystem: Environmental > Aquatic > Marine > Coastal | place: USA: Florida | collected 2016-08-06 | reverse complement strand
ATATATCAAATGTTAGCCTGCAATATAGGCATTACAGAGTCTTCCTTTTCACCTGCTACGCAGCTAGCCAAGCAGCTTCAAGAACACTATAGCGATAGCATTCTTGAGGATAAGTTTAACGCAACAAATTTAATTAAATAAATAAAAGGATTTAATGCTATGGCTAGACACGCTGAGGTAAAGGAAAAGGAGATCATTAGCGCTGCACTTTTGTTGGAGCAAAAAGGGAAGGTGCCGAACCCAGGAGCGATTCGTGCACAACTAGGCTTTAGAGGTGGTCTAGTACGAATACGCAGAGTTTGGGAGAGTTATGCTGAAAAACGCGGTGACTTTTCTTGTGACGAGCAGCGCGAACTTACAGTTGAGGACCTTCCTTCTGAAATAAGTCACGCATATCAACATCTGGTAGCTAACCAAGAGAAAACGTTAGAAAGTATCGTTTTACAAACGTACCAGCGATGCCAGACAATATTTGAGAAGCGCCTTGATGAGCATGTAAAAAATTATCAGCGCAAGCTCGATTATATGAAGGAATGTGAAACGACTGCTGATGAATCTATACATCGACTTGAAGAAGAGGTTCGTGCATTGCAGGCAGAATCGAAGGACTTGGCAAATCAAAATGCGCAACTCATAGTCGAAAATGCTGAGACGAAAGGTAAGTTGATGGTGTATCAGCAGCCTTTGAGTCACAGCAATGGATAACTTAAATATCAGGAATAGCTTCAGGCACCATAATTGCCATTACATGGCATACAAACTTCATGATATTGCTCGATCTTCTTGATTCAGTTGGTTTTTGGGATGGATCTCTTGGCACAAGGAAATGAAGATACACTCTTCCAGAAGGAAACTTCTTAGATTTTACAACGTTGTTTGTGTAGTGGAAGTTAACATTTGGCGATGCTTTTTTATACAGATGCGATACTGAAAAATTTTCGTTTTCGGGAGCATCATACTTTATATTCCAATCTTCTGGGATGGTCATCTTGAGTGCAATACCCATAAACTTTTTGAGCGTTTCGGGGTCGTTGATAACGATATAACTATGACTATTCATGGCATTCGTTAAAACAAACTTGATAAACCAAATTAGATTTGGCTTACATTCCTTATAAACCTTCCTTGCCCTTTGAATAACGCTCTGCGCTTTTTTGTATTCTACTTTTGATGAGGGAAAAATTGGAGCTAGTTTCTCGCTAGAAGCGTCGGGGAATAGCCGTGGCTTTCTTTTGGAGGTACAGAGCTTTGTTAGTTTCACTGCATTTTCCAGCCAGCTCGAAACTTTATCGACATCTATTTGAAGTAGATCAGCTACTTGCATTAGAGACTTATCTTGTTCAAAAAGTCTTAGAGCACTCAAACAGTCTTCAAAACTAACTCTTTGAGAGGAATGTTGTAAGGCAGGTAACTCAGTGTCATTATGGTAGCCTAGCTTACTTGCAGCACTTTTCCCACCAAGTAACTCTACTAAGAGTTGCATTACTTCTTCGTTATTCGGGTATTCTGACTTAAATCGCCGTGTCATGAGATGTTTTGAGATGCCGGCTAGATTCATCCAGTAGTTCTTGCTGGACTTTTCATCTGGCTTTATTAAATGCTCAAACAATATTACGTCGGTAAAGTGCATGTATGTTTCAAGAGTGGTACGAGGATTGAGGTGACCAGCAAATGCTGCAATCTCGTACAACATATCAGATGCCGAATAATTCCCAAAAAACTGCTGAATACGCTCAATTTGATGTTCTGTGTACGGAGTGACGTTTTGAAGTTGCGCCGAACATAGCACTATTTGAAGTGTTGATATCGCCTTGTGGCGAAGCGTGTGGCAGGAAGCACTTTCTCCACATACGAGGCTTAGTGGAATACTAATTTCTCTATGAAAAATGCAATGAGTGAAAGGAATATTGATATCTGTCCCTTGAGAAAAAAGCACTGTATTTAGTTTCTTTCCTACATCATGAACTCTGCGTTTGTAGTACTGTTTGAAAAAATCGAGTTCGTCAGGCTTTAATAGTATTGATAATGGCAATTTTCTAAGCGCACAATATGTCTTATTGTGACCGAAGTGATTTTCTCGAATAAAAATAAAGTAATCATCAGACGGTTCTACATCAGCAATACGTAGCTTAATAACTTCATTTACTCTAAGCCCGCACCTTGCCATTAAGATAGCGCTCAGCATTAGCCCCTGAGCAATAAAGTTAGAATAGTCAGTCTTTGAACTCAGCGTGTTCAGAAAAGAAATGAAATTATTTTCGCTAATGAAGCAGTTTCGCACATTCTTTACTTTCTCAAATTTCAAGTCATTAGGTAGAGGCAAGTGAATGCCGAAGTAAGTGTGATTGAATTCAAAGAAGCTATGAATAATGCCTGCCTTTTCTGCTATTGAGATGTTTCCTTCAGCAGATTTCACAAGCCTTTCAAATAAATCGGTGACTTGTTCCTGAGTTATCTCATGGAGTAAGAGCTGGTGCGTTTCTGATAGCCAAGGTGAAGCGATGTGAGACAAGTAAGTTCCCGCCGACGACGTTTTCCACTTTTTGATACGGATACCGAAAGTAATGAACTTTAAAATTAACAAACGAGCAAATGAATGCTCGTATTGGCTTAACTCTTCAAGCCTTTCAAGCGTCTCTTCTCGACTCACTAGTTTTTGATTACAGTCTCTGACTTTAAGTGCGTCGCGAAAGCGGTTTAAAAACGTTTTATTTGCAATACTAGGAAGTCCTAATTCTAAGCTGCTTTCAGATTGCTTAGTATTGCTTTGCGGTAGTTCAAATGTTGCGTTTTTAACAGCCGTTTCAGGCCACAAGTTATTGAGTGAGCTTCTACTAATGCTAGTAGAGTTGAGCTCACGTTTGATAAAGCTAGTAAGGTAGGAGGGGAGGGCAATGTTTGCACTTTCCATAGCAAAAAAGCTAGCAGCTTTACAAAATTGCTTCAAACTAGAAAACGGTTTTAACCCTCGTGCTCTTTGCCCCTCTGTATTTATTATCCTGAGAAGTCTTTTATCATCCATTGAGCGAAGTCGACTCTTCTGCGGTGTGTTGACCAGCATGAAGATTGCAGCCAACGTATGTGGCTCAATAAACCACCTGAAGAAACCACTATTTCCTGATGTAGGCTGAAAGTCGAATTCAATATAGCCGCCCAATCTAGAAGCTTCAAAACTTAAATCGCCTTTAGCAATTCGATTGATTAAATTAAGTAGAAATGAAGGGTGTGGAAGCCCACCTTTAGCAGCAGCAAGTACCAGAACCCTATAGACTTTACTATTTAAGGACAATGGAGCTTTTTGACTTTGTATACCGTTAATTGTTAAGTCAAAATGTTTCGAGAAACAGGACGTAATCTCAAAGTCACCCTTGCTCCATGGCGATGTTTGCCTACCGTTATTCATCATAATGCTACCCTCAAAGCGTCAATACCTAGGACAGCAAACTCCCGTTCAATAGCCTCCGATATTTTTCTGAGCTCGGTTAAATCAAGACTGCTGAATATGGAAAACGACTCATCTAAAAGGTTCTCATGACCCATAAACGCATCAGTAGCACTTGGGTTTATGTGTGCTTGTTTAGCAAGAAATTGTCGAAGCCAGTGTCGATGCCAGTTCTTTGCAAACTTATGAGTTGTGGTACAACATTCACGCTGAGTGGTAGCGCTAAAGAATGTCATCCCTGTTTTACCTTTCAACTTAAACAAGTCGGCTTGTGAAGAGAGGCTTTGACTAATGCTTTCAGCCTCAGCAGGGTAACTATACTTAACGACGTCTTTAACCTTTTCCAAAAAGGACAAGTAGTTTCTTAGATGTTGCGAACTGATTTTACCAATAGGCAATAATCGGTTCGCGCCTTCTCTCGCTTGCTTGTCTTGAATCCAAACTACTTCTCGAATGAGATCGAAGTTTTGAAGCGTTCCAAATGGACTTCGAGAAGGACGATGGCCTGTAGACATATATAGCAAGCAGACCGTGAACAATGTGTAATTGTTATATATTTGCCAAATGCTGCTTGGTAGCCTTTTAAGCGCTACATTTACGACATTTTTCATTTCAGAAAATAGGGTAATGATTTCTTTATTTGGCATACTCCGATTACTACCCATGACTTTTTCTGCGCTCGGACTGTCTAAAACGGAACCTATCTCAAACTGTTCTTGTTGTGCGAGACTCTGGGCGTGGTTTAAATATCGCAAGTGCTTTTCAGAAAGTTCTTTAGCAGTGATAGATAGGTATGAGCTTCCTGCGTGCTCCCTTATTCTATTGTCTGCAATGAAAGATACTTCTGCTTGTGAGAGATTAAATTCTGTAGCTTCTTTAATTAAATACCTTTTAATTCGACCTAGTGTTAAGCGCGTCGAATGTTTCTTATTTATCTCGGTAAGGTAGCTTTTCAGTTTATTTTCAATTTCTTCAATATCTGACTTTTGTGCTTCGCGAATTGACATCAAGAAGGTTGAAGGCAGAAAAATGAACGGTTCAGAATTATTGGCCGAGGTAAGAGAATCGGGGTGCTTCATTGAGGAATAGAGAATCCCGAATTGCTCGCAATCTGTGACGCTATCTTCTAGACGAATTTCTGGATCCATCAAATGAGAAATACTTCTTGCTGAATAAAGCGACGCAAGCAGCAAGTGCGAAAATTGATAGTCATCCGACTGGTAGCAGAAATTTAATAACTGCTTGATATCGTGTGTGGTTAAGCTGTCATAAGCACATGCCAGTTCTTTTTCGCGTCTCAGCTTATGCTGTGTTGATAAAACAGTTTTATTCTTTTGGGAGGGCTTAAGCATTTTCACCTCCTCTCTTTAATGCGTGCCGTACAGTGGCTCTAGTTTCTCCAGTAAACTCGACTGTGCGCGCTAGTACTGTATGGGGGAGCTTGCTTGAAAATAAGCGTGCTTGAGTTGGTCGGGGAGCATGCTCAAAGAATAGAGAAATATTATAGATAAAATCTCTTTTGCAGGATAAAAGTACAATTGAATTAAGTGCATATATCCAAGCCCGCTCTTTAATATTGGAAATGCTTCCTTTTAATACTTTTCTACCAGAAACATCTATTCCGCAAATTAAAGGCATCCAACCTTCAAAGAATACTTCGCCCTTTTCTTTTGATAATGCTGTTAGCTTGAATTTTCTATTGAGAAGCTTTAATCGCGGCAAGCTGACTTGTCGGGTGTTTTGAAAAGAAAATATGAGTTGCGTTAACTCGAATGCAGGTAACGCCAGAGGGTGGCATACCGGACTTACAGAAGAACTTACAAATTGTGACTTTTTCATACATAACCTCACAACAACAAAATAATTTTTAAACATCTTTTTTGTTGTTGTGAGACCCTGATGAGTCAACTGTAATTATATACAGTTGTTTTGGCGCTGGTCAAGAGCTTTTGTTTATCTTAGGGCAGAGCACTTTTAATTAATCGTCTGAAGAAATTGAGAGTTTGACGTTGGCGTTTTTTAGCTGCACAAGAAGTAGTTCTTGTTCGGTCAGTTGTTCTTCTACTATTTTCCCAATTAGAGCCCACCTCTCAATCACCTCTGGGACTGTTTTTGGTAACTGCTCCAAGTAGTTCTCGGCTGACTCAATTAGCGAACCATCAAGCTGGAGTTTGGCATTTTTTTTAGAACTGTCTGACATTTTACTCAACCTTCATTAGTGAAAATGCCTTGGGACTTCATGGGCAGGTACTCCCCCCAAGGCATGCAGTTATGGAAACGGTAAATGAACTGCATGACTAGTATGGATGAATACTTTGAAGTGTCAAGTCTTTGAATAATAACAAATATTTTCAATTTGTCAATTTGACAGAGGTTAGCTTTATGCCTAAGCCTAATGTTAAGACATTAATAAAACTGGTGGAGCTATGGGTGTAAAACGACCGATTAAAGAGCAAGGTGCATTAAAAAATACTTGTTCCAATCCAGAAAAATATAAACATAAAGATTCATGAATGTGTCTATTGGCTATCTTGGGGAGCCTTCTATTTCCCTTGCCTTGCTTCTTTGTTTGTTGATGCGTAGCTGAAATAGTTCTCAAAGCTCTAAAATAAGTCTTAAATTTTCATGCTGATGCTTGAGAGTATTTTAAATGTTTATTTGAGAAACTTACGTGGTTCGCTCTTATTCTTAATCAAATAAATAAGAGCAAGAATAATTCTATTGATGACTGGCGAGCTAAGCTACATTGCTAGACTTTGAACGCTTCGATATCCTCGCTTTTTTATTCTGCGCCAATATAAAAACGTGATTGCACTTGCGGCGATCATCAATGATGCGGGCTCTGGTACGCTAGCTTCTCTCACCAGCATGGTAGAGTAGTTTTCGTGAGCCAAGTTTAAGAAAAAATCTGAATAGGCGCCATTATCTCTAAGTTTTATTTCGTCCTGGAATGTGAAAAAGTTGGTGTTGCTTTTTGCGTCACTGAACGACACAGTCGCTAGGCCATTTTCACCCATAAAAAAGCCGAACGCGTTGGTTCTTTCCATAAAGTCGGTACTGGCGAAAATGTTATATCCCATTACTGCGAAAGTATCGTCCCATACTGAATCGTCGCCGCCGAATGTACGGGAATTGTCATCTCTTGCAACAAGCTGCCCGGTACCAAATTCGTCTGGACTTTCGTAATCGGCCTCAACGTTATCAAGGTTCGCTACATTGTGCCATAGGGTATATACCTCACTTGAAGTGGGCAGTCGCCAGCCAAAATAGTCACCGCCGATTACTAATTGCGTTGATATGTCATTATATGAACGACGATTGTTCACACCAAAATCTAACCAGGCTAAACCGGTTAGCGTGTCTTCATAGCTATCCTGAGCAAAAGCCTGGCTATCAATGATGGCAGCGTTCGGGTTAAAGCTGCCAAGCGTAAGTAAAAATCCGATTATCGTTTTTATCTTTATCATAATGGGTAACTCCTCTTTAAAGCACATTAAGTCTTTGCAGCGGTTTGTGGCTGCTTGACACTACAATAACCGGCTGATGGGTCAGGTTCTGACCCAAATGAAAAACAAATACGGAGGTATGAAAGGGCGTTGTTGCCTAACGGTAAGAAGAAGTGATACTTTGACGTTGGTCTTACTATGTGACTCACAAATAAGCTGTAAAGCATGTACTACCTTAGTGAAAGGATGCATTCAATCCTGGATTGAATGAGGTTCAGAGGGTGTCAGCAACTGCTGGCTGTTCTCTGCTTTTGGCAGGACGCCAACCTCAACAACCCAAGGTAGGCAACAATGAAAAAAGTAATACATAGTGCGTTTGTAGCAAGTGGCTCTGGTGATCGGGTAATTCGGTGTTTTGTGCTGGAAAGTCTTATACCAAGGTTTCCCAAATCGAAAACCATTTCCCAATTACAGGAGGAGCTTACGACATATGGATTTACTTGTTCTAAAAAAACGATATACAGGGATTTAGACCTGCTATCGTGCGTCAAGCCAGTGCTTTGCGAAGAAGAATCCCGTCCTCGGGGCTATTCGATGCAAGCCGAAGGATAGCAGCAAACTAGCCGCATAAAAGCGGCTTTTTTTTTGCCAAATTCAGGCTGAGTGATATGCTCTCAAACTATTAATATATTCAACCAATTTTTTTAAACGTTGACTTAGGGAATGAGTCCAGGAATGCTGACCAAAAATTTTATATCTGATATCCAAAAGTCTGTTGAATCGCCGATTTATATTGAGCTGAACCGAAACGATATAGATAAATTCTTACCTCCATATGATTACAACGTTACTGCACATTTACCCAGCGTGTTGGCAGCTAAAATTTATAATGAAAAGCTGACCAAGGGCGAAAGTAACCTTCTAATAATTAACCCAAACTCTGAAACACCCTCAAACCGTTTCATATTACTCGAAGCGTTAATTAACTATTTAGAGCCCCATCTAAAAAGCGTAAAAAATATTGAAGTGTTAAAGAAGGTATGTCAGAGCGGAGTTTCTATAGCCACAGCAGGCTGGCTTGACGCTATCGCCGGAGAGTATTTTGATCAAGGTGTAGACTTCATTTTTGATGAAGTTGGTGAGTTTATTAGTGAGTATATTGAAGAAGCCCTTGTGGATGCATCTGATGCCGGTGATTTTATTACAAGCTTTATCAGTGGTGTTCTTACAGATTCCTCGGGTAATCAACTTGCAAACGAGGCAGGCAAATTAGAGCGCTCATCATTGTATTTGTCCAGTGCGGCAAAGAAGGCCTTAAATACACTGTCATCTGAATTCGGTGCTTGTTCATCTGCTGACATATTCCAGCTAACATTTAAATTGGTGTCGTTAATTTCAATTGGTGCACCAAAGCTGATATGGGTTAATAATCCACAGTATCTTGATGTAAATTCTTTAGCCTTACTGTCGTTGCTTTTTGCGCAAAATAAACACTATCGTGAAAGTGCTAGTTCTATCAGCATTTCGGTGGTTTATCAATTTGGCGACGAGCAGTTTCAACCCTATGAGCGCTTCCCCGAAAGCCATTTACAAACTCAGGTAATACTGCAAAATCAACGAAACTTTGCTCAACGTTACGGCATGCTGGAACGGCCCACACATGATATGCCTCAGGTTTGGGTGAAGTCGTCAACATTTGTTGGAAGAACAAGTGAACTGAATTGGCTGGGAGAGCAATTTGAAAAAAGGGATCCTGAGCAGATTGTTGTAATTGCAGGTGAGCCCGGTATAGGAAAAACAACATTAATTAACAGGCATATTAATACCGTCAAAAAAAATCCGTTAAGTATTTCATTAACCTTACTTAATGAAGTGGGAAGTGTATCTACTAATACGGGGTTAAGTTCTCTGGAAACCAGTATTATTGAAGAAACACAACGTATAGCGGCATTGAGCAAGTGGAAAACCAAAACCAAGGGGTTTGCAAAACAGCAGATTGATATCGAAAATGCTGTGAAAATCATCAGTAAAGTGATGGGAGTGTCGATCGATGGCCTCGACAAGCTCGCCGGTACCTCAGAAAAGCTCGCTCAAAGGCTCGGCGTTAACAAATCGCTTTCTAATATGAGAGAAAGTAGCGGTGAACCTTTAAACTCTCAGAGCGCGACTACTCTTGAGAAGCAATTTAAAAAGCTGGATAGAGCTTTGGAAGCCCTGCTTAAAACAGGCGATAACAATACACCAATAATTCTTTTTATCGATGATATTCAATGGATTGATAACGTAACTGCGCGATATTTGCTAACGACGCCCTTAAGAGATCGAATCTATATGGTTTGCTCTTTACGTCCCAGTGATGCTGCAACGCTTTTTATTACCCGGCAAGCCGAGGGTGTTTATCAGCAATACAAGTATGTGAATTACATATTTAGCCAGTGTGGAATAAAAGGTGAGCAAGAATCTGTTAATACTGCAAATTTGCCAGAAGGTGTAACCAAATCCGTTAAACCAAAAGTTAAAGGCCTAAACGGATTAGAAAAACAGCATCTTGTTGAAATTATCGGCTCCATCTTAGATAGCTCGGAAGAACACAAGCAAGCCATTGCTGAAGGTATTATTTCTGCGCTTTCCGAGTCTGAAGGCAAGTCAGAATCAGAACAGTCTAACGTAAATACCTTGTTCGCGGTTGAAACCATCAATGTGTTATTCGACCAAGCGTTTAACCAGTCATTAACCTTACCATTATTTATTAACAATGTTGCTGATAACGCCACCAAACCATTTTTTATCAATCCTGACGTACAGGAAGTAGCAACGGAGTTGCAACAGGTTTTTGTTCATTTAAAAGAGAAATATCAGGCTTCCCTTGCGCATTTCTACAGCTCTGACAACACAAGCAGTTATAACTTGACGGCTTACGCCGTGATGGAAGAGCGACTTAATTTGCTCAAGGTATACTTTGGTGAATTTGGTAATTGTGCTGTATTTAGTTTGCTGATTTCTTCCATTATCGGCAGCCCGTTTTCGTCTCAGCTTGTTAAAAATATAATTGAAAGAGTTATCGAATCAGATGACGAAGACATTACTGAATTCCTGCAAGTGTTATCCATAACAGAGAGCTTCAGCTCGCTGACGGATGAACACTATGCAGTGTTAGACAATATTTATGAAATATTGAAACGACTTCCTCATTTTGAAGAACAATATCGGTATCAGCATGGCTTATACCGCACCTTCTTCAGGCAGCAATTGCGGTTTTTTCTTTCTAAAACTGATAGCAACAAATTGAACGAAGAAAGCGAAACAGTCACGGCATTATTCGAGCTTATAAATTGGGCTGTAAATGAGGAAGTTATGCCCTTGTTAAAACAGCGAAAACAACATGTTTTTTCCCACAGATTGAATCAGCTCTTCAACATAAAATTATTAGCTGCAGAATTTTCATTGGAGATTGCTGAAAATTGTTATCCCGCAGCTGTAGTTATGGTTGAAGATACATTGGTTGCCTGCAGACTCTTATTAGATTCCGGTGAAAATATCGTTGCTACGGAACACATTGAAAGGCTGGAGCGATATATCGAAAGCAACTCCATGATTTGTGGAATTTCAGGAAGCGGTGAAAATTATGAAACTCTTTGTTATGCAAGGGCCCATATACATGGTGCTAATAAAAAAATTGAGGCTGATAGTAAGGCTTTAGATGCTTATGATGAGCTAGTTGTGCTCTCAAATAAGTATAAAAATGACCCGATTAATAATTATAAGTATTACGCTAGATTGATGGGGCAGGTAACTGAAAAATACAATCATAATATGTTATCGAAGGAGGAGTGTTTCGTTGCGTATAACGAATTATTTCGCGAATATTTACGGGCAGAATCTAACAATTCATTTGAACATAAAAGGCTCGACATTAGCTTTTTATTAAATTTAAGCGCGACGTCTCCAACTACTCAAAAAAAGTTTCAGAATTTGCTTTCCGCTTACGAAAATGCGGAAAGACTTTATCTACAATATCGTGAACCTGCGCTTTCTGCCTTGTTAGAAGTGAAACATAAATTTTCAATTTTTCAGCAATATGAAGGAGAGTCTGAATCAAAGGAGTTTGTTGAGCTGTTGATAGAAATTTTCAGACTAACAAGCGCTTGTAGGAAAACTGAGCCTAGTAAGTATGACAATTATTTCTATCGCTGTGTTTGTTTACTTTTGTTTAAAAAGCAGAATTGTCGTTATATCGCACATAATCAGGGGATTACACTGGAGATCATGCAAACGATATATCAACTTGAATCAATAGGGCTGCCTGATATCGATAGTTTTAAACGCGAATTTCTTGATTTAAAATTAGCTAAGCCACGGGTTTACGAGAATAATCGCGTATACTTTCAGTTAATCGATTAGCAGGAATCTACTGATACCTAGTGTAAAGAGTTTACGTGTCTAGGTGATAGCAACCGCTGAATATCTGAAAAATACAGAGTTTTCTGGCTGACCAGTGTATCAGCCAGGCTCGTGAGCACTGCCCGCTTTTTCTCGCATATGGCAAATGCCTTGTCGTAGGCGTCTTTCATCCAGGAGTTCACTTCTTCCATCACGTCGGCCTCGCTCCTACTAAACTGGCTTTTATCTACCATGTCGCTTAAGCCGCCGAGCCCCCACTGGCTGATGGCTTTTTTTGCCAGCTCTGTAGCCTTGCGGATATCCAGGGCATCACCCTGGCTTAGCTGTTCCGGGTCGTTAAGTAATACTTGCTCAGCCGCACGCCCGGCCAATAGCACCTGTAATTGCTTTTTTATCGTGGCCCGGGTAATGCCATATTTTTCCTGAAGATCAGAAAACAGCACAACACCTTCAGTGTTGGCTCGCCGGTTGATATCCACTGCCAGCACATCCTCCGGAGAGTACGCCTGAGCAATCACCAGTGCGTGGCCAGCTTCATGGTAGGCACTTCGTTGAATGTTACTGGCACTTCTGTCGTCGATTGTATCTGGCTCACCCTCTATCTGATTGATATAGGCGATGAGCAGGGCGTGTAGAACGTTGTTGTGTTTGTTGACGTGCGCTCTGGCATTTCTCAGGATGTTATCTGCCATGGCTACCGGGTGATATTGCAATTTTCCGGCTATCGCATTGAGAATATTCTCGTTCAAAGGCGCATTGCCGCCTTCATACAATTTGCTTTGAATGTATTGGGCTATCTCTGAGCGGGTAGGGAAGTTGAGTACTACCCGGTTACTCATACGCCCAGCACGTACCACCGCATCGTCGATATACTCAGGGTGGTTGGTCGCCCCAATAACCAGTACAGTCCCCGAGCTGGTATCAAACCCATCCAAACCGGTAAGTAACGAATTCACCATCATGTTGTTGGTTTTAGTATTGGGATGGCGCTTTGTCGCAATGGCGTCGATTTCATCAATAAACACAATACATGGTGCGTATTTTCTGGCAGCAGTAAACAGGGTTTTCAAGTTCTTGTCGGTATCGCCAATGGTAAGCTCTGAAGCATTTACATGAATAAATACACCGTTGAAATCGCTCGCAATGGCCCGGGCCAGATAGGTTTTTCCTGTGCCCGGTTTACCTACCAATAGCGTATGCGAAATTATCGGGAGCTGTGCGCTGGTGAAATTGGAATGTAAATTAAGCGCTTTTACCATTTGCTTTACTTGTGCAATCGTATCGCTGTTTCCAATTAAATCGTGATAGCTACATTGTGTGTCAGAAATAAAATGCATAAACGGTGTATGTTTGTCGGTCATGCTGATAAGTGGCTGCGGGGCTTCGCAAGTGAGGTGCAGTAGATTACCGTTCTTTACCACACTGGTGGGAGAATGCCACACCCGCCCACACTGGCTATTAACAAAAGCAGTCAGGCTGTCGCCCCTGCTGTGGCCGAATTGTCCGCCACATTCAACGATCATTTCTTTAACTTGCTGATAATCGTTATACTCGCCTGAGTCCATCGTATTGCGAATGTCAGCACGCAGCCGGGCCACCGCGCCAAGCATAGCTCTGGGGTTTAGTTCTCCCGCGCTCTGGCAAATGGCCCTGGCTAAATTACCGGTAACAGGTAAGTGAATTTCAAACGCCAACTTATAAGCCAACTTGGTGGCCAAGTCAGCAATCTGTGCTGGTTTCAGAGGTAATGCCTTGGCTACATGGCCTCGGGAAATCCGGTTTATAAACTCTGGACTAAAAGCGGCAGCAAGCTCGCTGCGGTAATCTGTTGTAAAACCAGAGGTGGCTTCATGTTCACCTACATTTGAGGTAAAAATAAACATACATTCACTGAAGTCTACCATGCGGTTTGATGACGCATCCTTGGTCTGATGGTCCGATAAAAGAGTAAGTAATGCGTTAATGGTGTTGGGGTGGGCCTTTTCTATTTCATCAAACACAATTATACGTTTGGGAATAAACTCCCCTGGGGTGGTGAGCGTACCCAGGTTCGCTGCGCTAAACTGAAAACCGGCACCAAATAATTGAAGCGCTGCATTTTTGTGATAGAACTGCTCCATGTTGATAACCTGCAACTCGTAGCTATCAGCCAGGTGCACATTCAGTGAGGCTGAAAAAGATTTGGCCAACGAGGTTTTTCCCACTCCAGAAGCGCCGTAAATAAATACCGGTCCGCGTTGTTCAACCGGGACGTCATCAAGATTTTGTCTGAGACAGGATAAAAGCGCCTTTTTAACTTGTTGTTGGCCAACTACATCGGCATCCATGTGTGCCTCTACCAAACTCATCAGGCAACGTTTCTCTTTTGGATAGTCAAACTGGTAGTTAAAAGTAAAAAATTCTGAAAATACTGGCGATGCGCTTACCCTCTTACTTTCGCGTAACTTTGAAATTGCATATTGTGACAGACTGGTAGTATCTGTTGTAGCGTCGTATTCGCAGCACTGCTGCAACAAATTGGCCGCCGACTGTGTAAAGTATGACGGTAAAATCTCGGGCAATCGGGTTGCAAACCAGCTTTTGCCGTCATCCTCTCCGGAGCAGCAAAGCTGCATATCCACGGTATCAGTAAGCGATTTGAGCAAATGATTAACGGCCAAAGGGGCAATGACGTCATGCTTAACTCCCATTGCTATTTTGAAGGTGTCGCGGATAGCTTTCACCGACATGAAAGCCGCAAGTAGTGCGGTATCATCAATGGGTCTTTCTTCCTTCCTGGCTTTAGCAATGTGTTGAAACCGATTGACCAGTGTTTTAAGTGCCGGTGACGGGCGGCTGAGAGTCTGTTTAATCGTTGGCACAATTAGGGTTATGCTATCTTTACAGTTATTTGTATCACTATTCTGAACCAGCTCAGCACTTAACTTATGGCAGGGAAGAAAATGTGATAAATCTAATGCCTGCTTGTACGTATCAAAAGGTCGTCCATCATACATGTATTGAATCACACCGGAAGTGGATACCACTTCACCATCGCCAAAATGTTCAGACAGGTATTTAGAATAGCTTAGTAGAAATAGTTTAAGTGATAGTGATGATTCGCCTTTAGCGGTCTTGTCAACAGGGAAAAAGGTGTCAAACAAGTCGTTAGCGGTCTCTTTTAGCAGGTGGTGAAGGGTGTTGCGTTCAAATGATGGAAGCCCGCTATACTCTGGTATTTTACCTTGAAGTAAAAATGGTGATTCTCCTTTGATATAAAACTCACATTCAAGCTTGAGTGTAATACGGCGCAACGTAGCAAGGTGTAAGGCCTGCATCATTAAAAAAGGTAAGAGCTTTTTACAATCTAAAAGCCAGCTAGTGAAGGGGACCTTGTCGCCATTAAATATAAAAGACGCCGTTTTGTATTTTGCCGGGATGATATTCAGTGAGTTCACCATAGTATGTTGCTCCGCGGATAGGTTGAGCAACAAGTGTAAATAAAGGGAGGGTCAGAACCTGACCCATTCCACGGTTTATCTTCACACCTCGATAAATTTAATTACAAAGGCTTGACTAGATAAAAGGTAACTTGATCTAAGATAATTTCGCAGGGCTCAAAACTGGCTGTTTTCATCACGCAAATTAGCAAAGTTTTGTGACCTGCCAGTGACCAACGGTGCAAAACGGCTTTAGGCGGCTTACTCGCAAGATTACGTTAAGTCATTGATATGCCGTTTAATATCGTTTTTCGCAGGTGTACTACTTTTCACAACTTTTTGCGGCGTGCGTCTCCGGAGGGTGAGGTCAGAGGTTCGAATCCTCTCGGGTGGGCCACCCTCTCATACTGATTCCTTGGGACAATTCTGGGACACCGTGAATTGTCATAAAAATAGGAATTTTTATGCCACATAAACTCTCATATTTATCCGCGACAAAAAGCAGACGTTTTATTGCTGAATTGGCGTCCGTACATTTTTCTTCGAGTCATACAAGATGCTCCGCATTAATCTTTAAAGGAGCAATCTAATGGCAACAATCACAAAGCGCGAAAATGGCAAGTGGCAGGCGAAGTGTAGGAAAAAAGGATATAAGACACTTTCAAAGACCTTTTCCAGAAAGTTTGATGCTGAGAAATGGGCTAAGCAAGTTGAGCTGGAAATGGAGCAGGGAATTTTTGAGTCAACAGCTACAGCAGAACGGACTCTTGTTAGCAGTTTGTTGGAGCGCTTCTGGGATGAAGTTGCGTCGAATTATAGGTCTGCTGACAATATCAAATACAAGCTAAACTTCTTAAGTAAGGTCCTAGGTCATATTCACTTAATTGATTTATCAGTTGATGTTGTAAGGGAATTCAAACTCTACAGGCTTGAAACCGTTTCGGGTGATACAGCACGCAAAGAATTGTCTTTATTGAAGCGCATGGTAGATCATGCCATGAAAGAGTGGAATATCTATCTGCCTAAAGGGAACCCCTTTTACAGAGTATCTCTGCCAACTAAGGGAAAGGCTAGAGATCGTCGATTAGCTTCTGGAGAATTCGAGCGACTAATGGAAGAGGCGAAAACCTATGGAGGAAGCCTACCTATTGTCATCGAACTTGCAATTGAAACGGCTATGCGTCGTGGAGAGCTAATCAATCTGAAATGGGACAACGTCGATTTGCACAAGCGCACCGCTTTTTTACCGGAGACTAAGAATGGCACAACAAGAACAGTCCCATTGTCAGGCCGTGCAGTTGAACTGGTTGGTAAAATCACGAGGCAAGGAGATTACCTTTTCCCGTTAGAGGGTGACTCAGTTGGTCAGGCCTTTCGCAGAGTAACAAAAAGGGCAGGCATCAGTGACTTAAGGTTCCATGATTTGCGGCATGAAGCCACAAGCAGATTTTTTGAGAGAGGTTTACAGATCATGGAAGTGTCGGCCATCACAGGCCATAAAGATTTGGCTATGCTTAAGCGTTATACCCATTTAGATGCAGAAGTTCTTGCACTAAAATTGTAATACAACATAACGAAAACTTTACTGCTAAGTGAAAATACTTAGCAGTAAAAATTGAAATCCAGATTTCAGAAACGAGCCTGTAACAGATTCTGTGTAACTGCCATTAGTTAATATGCTTTTCGAGGCGTTCCTCGAACTCGATAATAAAACGACTCATCGCCTGACGCCAGTTTTGAATCGG
>Ga0213830_1000558_pt1 | contig 17247 bp, 13 predicted proteins | sample SWATP11_FD_161661 | JGI IMG/M metagenome (GOLD analysis project Ga0213830, IMG submission 161661) | Coastal seawater microbial communities from Marineland, Florida, United States - SWA TP1 #1 | ecosystem: Environmental > Aquatic > Marine > Coastal | place: USA: Florida | collected 2016-08-06 | reverse complement strand
AGATAAGCGAAGAAGACATGCCGATGTTTGAAAAATTCATGGACATGCTTAACGACTGTGATGACGTGCAAGACGTTTACCACAACGCGATTACGCCTCATTAAAAATGTTAATGCAGTAAGTATTATATAAAAGCCCTTGATAACGAGGGTTTTTTTATTTATGGCGTTTAGAACTCCACTAAACAGTTGATGGGTTATGCTGCCTCATGTACCCTTTTGAGAAAGGTTTTATATGTTGCGGTATAAATTACTAAAATCAAGAGTCTGGAAAATGTGGCCCCAACCTCGTCCCTCCAGTTTTTCTTTATCGCAGATATTTGAACTTTAATTGAAGGTAGTGACCGTGTATTTGTAAGCCGTTTTTTTACCTTCGTTAGCATTTTTACACACCACTTTATTAAAAGAGCAAGCTCGATAACCACCTGTCGAGTTGTATTGTAAGGGAATACATTAATGCACATTAGCCGCTCACTAGCCTTTTGTTTTGCAGTATTTTTATCGCTTTGGGGTAACCCAATACAAGCTAATAGCGACACTGCATCGCTGTATCAAGAAAACGGAACTTACTACGTAAAATCAGCCCCAACATGGGTGCCTATAGGCGGAACTGTCTTCATTATTATCCCAACGTATAAAGACGGTGACATTGTAGAGATAGTGCGCTCGGGGAATACATGGGTTACCACTCCCATTACATTGTCTCAGTTCAATGCCGTTAATCCTTCTGCTGTAAACAGTTCCTCATTTCAATATACAGACGTAAACGGTGATGGTGAAAAAGACTTCGTTATAAACTTGCCCGGAGAAGAGCTTCAACTTCAACTATTAGCTTCTGCGTCGGGTGAATACGCGGCAACTTCAATATCTACCTCTACTAATACAGATTGGCTGAGTAAAGGTGGCAGTGTAGGAAATCAATCGTTCTCTGCGTCTTCAATTGCGCCGACCAATTTTTATGGGCAAACCGGCGGCTCACCAAGTGTTAGTGGTGGTGCAGCAGTTTACAATATTCCCATAGATGTGGTTCCGGGTCGTGCAGGGTTTCAACCTTCAGTTAGCTTGCAATATAGCAGCCGTTCTGGAGTAGGTATTGCTGGTGTTGGTTGGTCGATGAGTGCCAGTGGCGCCATTTCTCGTTGTGCAGCAACCCTTGCGCAAGACAACTTCATTGGTGCAGTGAAGTTTAAATATACCACCGACAAGCTTTGTTTAAATGGGCAAAGGCTAATGGTTGTACAGGGCTCTTATGGCCGCGCGAATTCCGAATACCGACTTGAATTAGACGATAATACTCGTGTATTTCAACGTGTAGGAAATACCGATTCAAGCACAACTTACTTTGAAGTTAAAAAAGCAGACGGCAGCACGTCATACTACGGTAAAGACAGCGAGTCTCGTGTTTCACCTAGCGGCACAGCCTCAACAATGTCATGGCTGCTAACGTCTACCTACGATGTTAGCGGTAAAAACCACATGTCTTACAAGTATACAGGTTACGGTGCAGGTGAACGCTTGCTATCCACTATCTTGTATACCGGTAACGGTTCAAGCGATGGCAATCGCAAAGTGTCTTTCCACTATGAAAACAAACGAAATCCACGTAAATCTTATTTGTGGGGAACGTATTCTGAATCAACCAAGCGTTTGAACTATATCGATACGTTTTACGGTAGCATGCGCGTTAAACGATACGACCTTTCTTATTCCGCAAGCCGAACATCGGGTAGAGACCTTCTAACAAGTGTAAAGGAGTGCGGTTATACGAACGGAACGCTTTGTAAGGAAACTACATCGTTTAACTGGAGTGACGATACGCCGAATATTGAGTTTGAGCCGTTTAGTTATGACAACCAACCACTTTTCACCACCGAACAGAAAATAGAACATGTAATTCCTCGTGGCGATATTAATGGTGATGGTGTTAGAGACTGGAAAGGCTTCTTTGTAAATGCCGAGGGCGAGCGCACGGGAACAACCAGTAAAACCATCCACCCTTGCCACCTTAATATTTATAACAGGGTAGTAGTGTGCGCCGAGGGCGACTTCAATAAAGATGGCTTAACTGACGACTGGCGTAATAACAACGGCACGTTGCAAATTAAATATTCTTCCCTTAACAGTAATAGTTATTGGTTTTCTACCGGAATAAAGCTTAATAAACATACTTATTATAAAAATTTCGAAGATGACCACATCATGCATATCGCTGACTACAACGGTGATAGCTGGCCAGACTTGATGGTATATAGATTTGAAGACTACGAAAATGCGAAGCTTTGGCTGTATGCGCACTCTGGTAATATTAACAATCCCTATTCAGTAGCGCCTAAACTTGTATACACGTTTCAGGCGACCGGCAGAAAGACTGACGGGTCTAATTATAGACCAAGCACAACTGTCCAGTTTATGGGGGATATGGACGGTGATAACACGCCTGACATTATGGTTGCATCAATAAATTCTGATGGAAAGTACAGCGTTAACCACTCTCAACCCAGTCCTAGAGCTTTTTTGTTCAATAATGGCAATGGATATTCGTTTACTATAATACCATTTTCCTATGTTGGTAGCGGGTCAAATTGGGGTGAAGTAACGCATTTTAGCTATTTCGTAGATATTAACGGAGATGGATTACAAGACTGGCTTGGATGGAAGGAGCACCCTAGCAGTGACACTGAATCACTGCTTGTTGCAAAAATCAACAAGGGCAATAAAAACTTCGGTGACGAAATTTTAGTTGGCGGCGATAATTTTAGGGTTAAAAGCTCTTTTGTTTTTTTTCCACCTGATGGGGACATAACCAAAAAGTCAGCCATGTTCGGCAATGCACTCAAAGTGGCTGATATTAATGGCGATGGAATACCTGAAATTTTGGAGCCAGGAGAAAGACTGGTTACCGGTTGCGGTAGAGTAACCGATTACAATAACAGTACTACTACTCGATGTGGTAATAACTTATATGGAGTATACCGGACGAGTAGCACATCAGTGGCTGATATTAACGCAAGTATTCTCGATGACAGTATCTATAGGTGGAACGCCTTCTATTTCAACGAGGACAGTAACGGGAATATCTCGTTAACTAAAAGGGAGACTGATTACGTTGGTCACGCCTATCAATCTGCGTTTGTAGATAGTCACGGTAAAGGCTTACCCGATCTTGTTTCACTGCATGTCAAATCGTTCCCAGATAATTCATTTAGTGGAAACGGCTCTGGTACAGAGATGTCGCCTTACTTTGGCAACTACGGTGCTTATTACAGCCGCAACAAGGGCGCAGCAAGAGGTAGTGAAAAGTATCTACCACATGACCTCATGGAATCTGTATCTGCACCCAAAGGAATATCTGCTAGTTGGAAGTATCGCCCGCTTAGTAGTGATGAATATGATAAATCGGGTGTAAATGGTGCACCTTATTACGAAACAGACTTCGACTATACAGAACAGCTGGAAGGTGGTGAAGGCGAATACCTTCACTTCGCATCTAGTATGTACTCGGTTGCAGAATTCAATGTCGATAACGGTATTGGTGGCCAGAATAAACACCTTTATCGTTACAAAGGCGCGGTATTCAACACGCAAGGTCGCGGCTTTATGGGCTTCAGAGAAATTATTCATGAAAACCAAGCCGCAAGCACTTTGTCTAGCTCTGTTTTTGAACAGATGTTCCCTAAAGTGGGGTTAGTGGAGTCGGCAAGTGTTACGCAACTAGGTGATAGCGAGCCGTTCACTACTACCGACAACAAGTGGGTTATAACATCGGCTCACACCAATTCATCTACTTTCAAGGTTCACAATGAAAGACAAGAAGTACGAACCTACGATGTAAACGCACTGCCACAAGAGCTGTCGTCTACTATTGTTACCGTAAATCAGCAAGATGTAGATAAATACGGTAACGTAAGAAAAAGTACCACAGTAAAAGAAGATGATTTTAGCGAAACAACCGTAATCAATACGGCAAGCTACTCTGCAACAGACGCTTGGCCACATAAGCTAACTGGAAGTACGGTTGAAAAACGCCTAGCACCTCGCTCATCTTCTGTGTTGTGGGGTAAATCGAATACGTTTACCAAGGTTCATTCAACCTATATTGAACAGTGGGACAACACACATAGAAAACCTAAGAAAGTAATTACTAATAATGCACGTGAGAGGCTAAGCGAGAGTAGTTGTTTCGATTCAGCAAACTCAAAAGCATGTAGCGTAGTAACAACGGATTATAATGTGTATGGCTTGCCTACTACTGTTCAAACAAAAGGTAAAGTAGCCAGCGGAAATTCTAGCAATGTACGTAATGTTCAAATACGTAAAGTTACCACTACCTATAGTGACAATGGCACTTCAGCGAGTGGTGCCGGATATTTCCCTTACAGCTTAACTACTGAAAATGGCAACTACGACACTGTTGTTACCACACATACTAGCCCGTATTCTGGCGCGCCTGTAAAAGTGGTTGATGCCAATGGTTTAACATCAACCTCTAAATACGACAGTTTGTTCAGGCCAATAGAAGTCAAGGCTCCAGGCGTATCTACGCAATCAATAAGCTATGCGTCGGCCGACAGTGCAAGAGGGTCTAACCATACTTTGTTTATGGTTTCTACCAAACAAGCAGGTGCGCAAAGAACTAAGCAGTATATTGATAGGTTGGGCAGAACATTAAGAACAGCAACTGAAGGGTTTTCAAGCGGTCAGTGGTACTTCACAGACAAGCGTTATAACGCCTTAGGCCAAGTTACGCAAGAGTCGTTACCGCATACAGGAACGCCAGTTTATACTCAATATACGGAGTATGACGTGCTTGGCCGTTTAAAAGAAAAATTAACACCAGCCGTTAATAGTAATGAAGACTTTTCAACGACTTATTCTTACAATGGCTTTATTACAGAGATACGTACGTACGCAAGTGACGGTCACAACCTTGTTATGTCGCGCGTTCACGACAGCGCTGGGTTACTAATGCAAACTAACGACGCGCAGTCGGGTGTTACTGAGTATGGTTACGATGCGCAAGGCAACCCTGTAGTTATTAAAGATGCTGCAAATAACGAAATAGTTGCGCATTACGACAACTGGGGTAGAAAGTTGTGGGTAGACGACCCTAACCAAGGAAAGACTACTTTTGTTTACAACACGTTTGGCGAGCTTGAATCTGAATCAGATGCAAATGGAAAGTATCAACGTTACGACTACGACTTATTAGGGCGTGTAGTAACAAGATTTTCAAGTAACGGCAATGCGTCGTACATTTGGGATACTAGGAAGAAAGGTTTGTTGACCAAATCTTATGTTTCAGGTGCCTCAAAAGAGTTTTTCTACGACAGCCTAGCCCGACCTACTGAAGTAAAAACGGTGATCGACGGCGCAGTTTATTCTACGCGCACGGCTTATAACCCTTACCACGGTTATGTTAAGTCGTTAACGTATCCAAACGGCATGCAAGTGGCAATGGACTATAACAGCCGAGGCTATTTAACCACTGAACGAAATGCCGCAAGCGGTTATGTTTATCGCACCGTTACCGAGCAAGACAGCTTTGGCAACATCAAAAAAGCAAGCATAGCCGATGGTAGGCAACAGGGTGAATACCTGTACAGCACGCGCACCGGCCAAATGTTAATGAGCCGAGTAACCGCCGATGGTGGCGCGGTACACTACCTGGATTACAATAACTACGACAGCTACGGCAATTTACGAAGCCAAGTAAATCGTGCCATTAGTTCACCTCAAACCGACACATACACCTACGATTCGCTTCATAGGTTAACGCGTTCTTCAATTCGAGTAGGTAGCGCGACTACAACAATTGACTACGGTTACGATGCTGTTGGCAATTTGAAGAAGAAAACTGACTACTCGGTAAACAGCAATAGTGCTTATGCTTACTTCTCTGGCTCGAACAAAGTGAAGTCTGTTCGCCTTAAGAACGGTGGCACTGATACCTTTGGTTACGACAACAAAGGCAACTTAACCAAGCTAAATAATGTAACCGAATTTACGTATAACGTAATGAACAAGCCGACAGCTATTAAGCGTAAAGGTTCACAGGTGTCGTTGGCTTACGATGCTGATTGGGCAAGGTACAAACAAGTACGTACAGTAGATGGAAAAATCATTACTACTCACTACGTGGACAAGCTTTACGAAGTTGAGAAAGAAGGCAGTAAAACGACTAACACGGCATACATTAGTGATGCAGCGATTGTGGTAGAAGGTACAGACCAGAAGAAAATTCGTTTTTCTCATAGAGACCGTTTAGGCAGTGCCACAACATTAATAGATCATAACAACAACGTTATGGCATACCGTTTCTTCGACCCGTTTGGTAAGCCTAGAATGGGTGATGGTAGCCTTATGCAGAGTTTCGGTAAGTCGGCTCGACTATCGAATAACTTGCTTGATGTGGATATGGCAACGCGTAGAGGTTTCACTGATCACGAACACCTTGATGAAGTTGAAATAATTCATATGAACGGGCGGGTGTACGATTATAACCTTGGTAGGTTTATGTCGGTGGATCCGTTTGTTCATGGTGGTTCACAAGGTATTAATCCCTACTCTTACATCCTAAATAATCCACTGAGTGGAACTGACCCATCCGGATATACTCCTGTTGATGAAGTAGACAAAATAGAAATTAGTAAGGTAAAACAGGAAAAAGTAGCCGTTACCGGTAGCCGAATAAAACGACACACAAAAACGACAGTTTCAGGAAGTGTTAGTTACAAAGATGGCACATCCCAGTCGTTCAAGAGCTCTTACAACTCAGGAAATGGTGCTTCATCTCTTTCAATGGGCACTCGCACAGAGCGTAGTTCTTCAATTGCAGATACGGGTAATCAGGAAAGCATTGCTAAGAGTGATTGGACTGACCAGCAAGGAAACCCTTCTGGAACACCTTCGATATTTAACGGGACGGAGACTGCTTGTGTCTGTTTGGCTGGTGGGGTTAAGAATGAACAACAGCAACAGAATGATGCCAACGCAGCTAAAGCTTTAGATGGATTTATAAGTGATCTGGTCGAAGCCGCTGGAGCTGCTTCTCCTCCGCCACCAGATGGTGACGAGGATGTTGAATCAATGCGCCAGCCTACTCAGGTTAAGCAGTTTAACAATACTATTCGTGAAGACTATTACAATACTACACCGTTCAGAAAACTTGTTTACCATAATGGAAAATGGAAAACTGTTGATGGGGCTGGAAATATGTTTACCGCAAGAGGTGAGTATGAGTTTGTAACAATTCGCGGGAACACCTATGTAGGAAGAGTAGGCACAGGGCATTACAATATTTCTCACGGTTCTTCGTCTGTTGACTATGCAGGACATATTCGTTTTACGCAGGGAGCGAGGAGTGGACGTGGTCAATTGAGAAGCTGGAATAATAATTCAGGGCACTATAAACCTACTCCCGACAGGGCTTGGCAAGCTAGGTTACCAATGGATAAGTTTACGAGGTATTGATAGTGAGCGAGCATGATACGTTAAAAGAAATTGCTGAAGGCTTACCTAAGATGGAATCGGCTGATTTGTTCTACGGAAAAATACAGCATCTAAGTGAAGAAGAAGTTGTTACTGCTTTTTATTCAATCGTTCCAAGTTTGAATGGCGTCCAAAGATTTGCGCTTTTGAAAATAGCTTTGAAAAAACTTAACAAACACAAGAATTTGGCAAAGTTGATTCAACTTTGTCTAGACGAAAACTTGTCTGGTGAGCTTGGGAATTGGATGGCTTTGATTACAAAAAAAATCCCCGTAGACAAACTTGAGGGAATGCTTATTTTTAATTCGGAACAAGGGGCCGAGACGTTTACTTACCATGCGCGATCATTAAAGAAAAGAGCATAATGAATGGTAGCTTTAACTATTAAAAATCTTTAGCAATTTGAATTCAAATCCCGCTTCGGCGGGTTTGTATTTGAGAGAGGAAAGCACTCAGCATTATCAATAAGATTTGGCTTTTTCGAGTTGAATCACTAAATTCGAGCGACTGTGATTTTTTGAGACATGGTAGCAATTGAGTAAGCCTTCAGTTGGTCTGAAATTTATGGTTACATGACCAAAGCTATACGGAAAACCGAGTAACGGATTATGTTTTTTGAAGAATTAAACGACCCTAAGTCTTGGGAAAAGTATTTCAAGTCAACACTGAGATAACATTCTGGTCAAGTAAATGTCTTTGACATTCCTGACGAAGATGAGGGCGACTGGGGTGTTGAGTGCTACACGTCGTGCGGCAAAGTCTTTCGAGCACTTCCAGTAATCCCACCTAGCTTTTTGCAAACTGCCAAGGTAGGAGTTCATAGATGTCTGGACTTTTATGGCTGTGAGCGTCTAGGTATTCCACCTAGACAAGCATTCACAGCGAACATCGTGTTTTACAACTTTTACTTCTTTTTCAGCTCCAAATGAGTTGTCGAGACCCCTTGTTTCTTTCCTTTAGTAAATCCGAGTTTTATCATCATATCCATCATGACGTTTGATGCTTTATACAACCGTGCAACGATTTTATTGTTGGATGGAATAGTACAAATTGCGTGGTTCAAGAGTTGTGAACCAATTCCAGTCTTACGGGCTTGAGTATCAACTGCTAACAGATAAATTTCAAATTCAGTATTTGTGTTTTTTACTGTCCATACGAATCCAACTGGGGTTCCCGAATCAAAAAACACGTCTATTCTCGAAGTGCGTTCTACAATACGTCCAGGATGTTTTGAACTTGCAGTAGGGCACTTGCCTAACGTTATGCTTAGATCAATCTGATGCTTCAATCCTGGATGAGTCATTGGCTGCGTGTATTGACGGTTAAAGTGGCCGTGCTGTGCCGAAGCCAATACTTGGTTAAATATAAATTTGTTCTCTTTTAGTGTCGCTTTATGAATACCTTGTTTTTTGGGTACTGTCGGTCGCGTAACAATAGTTTCTGGCGTAGGTGTATTTCTATTAAAAAGTTTTTTTATAAGATCGATCATATGGAACTTCTCGTTATATGCTCAACTACATTATTTTGAACACTAAAGGTCTAAATGAAGAGCGTGTAGAGGATGAACCGCCCGTATAAAACGGGCAGTTTTCTTACTTCTTGCAGCTGGTGCAATGCGGAATTACCATGCACCGCTTTCCTTTAGAGGGGTAGATTATTTTGCCGTTACGTCTAACGTAACTAACAAAACTCACCTCGCAAGCTTGCTTGCATTTGGGGCAGTAGCCAGTTTTCATAGCTTTCGCTCTCCAATGATGAGAGCAATTCAGGACGTAGCTTCTTGCAAAAATTGACAATAAGCATATAATCCGTGTTGCTAGACTTAGATTTTGACCTGAAAAGCACTCTGGTTAAAATTATCCCTAAAGGCAGTTGCAGCTGCATCAGGGGGCTTAAAACCCTGTCCTTTGGATGGGGTTTTTTACATGTAGAAATCAAATGATATTTGCTCCATTTGATAACCCATATTCCTCAATATAATTTCTGCAAACATGTCGGCTTGCCATTCTGCATCTTCCTCGCAAGTTGGCTCTCTGCTTGAATGATGCAGAATTGCTTTATGACCTAAAAATAAATGGCCCATTTCATGAAGCACTATTTCAAGCGCATCTCTTTGACCACCACATGCATGATAGTAAACGGACTGTGGCAACGAAATTGTCATAGTATCGGGGTCATAATGGCCTCGAGTAACAAACAACCACTCTTCATCGCTAATCACATTCAAAGTGATACCAAACTCGAATAGCTTTTCGAAAGTGGCGTCTAGTTTACGGCGATTTCTCTTCGTAATTTTGAATATGCGAGCAATGTTGCTCGCAATAATATCTATTGATTCCACGTCAAGTGGTTGCACACGATTACCTCGCAAGCGATATGTTTCACGCATATACTACCCTCTCGTTCTCTTATTTGCTGTTTCAAGAAGTTCCGCAAATTTCTTCAATTGTGATGGTGTAAAAGGCGAATTAGCAAAACCAGCCACCAACATTTGTTGTTGGTGTGATAAACCGCTCAACTCTACGTTTTGATTCGCAACATCAGCTAACTGATTCAAGTTTTCTATTCCGTGTCCTTTCTCTTTGAAAAAGTATGAAATTTTCTCTACCCATGTTTTAGAAATTTTTTTACTTCCGGTTTCCATACCACTCAAAAATGCAGCAGATGTCCCAAGTTCTTCAGACATAGACTTGAGTGTATAGCCCGCATCTATCCGCGCTTTACGTACTGCCTTTCCAAACTCTGTGATTGCCATAATTTGTCCTCCAAAGCCCTCACCATATGAGGGTATCTAAAAAGTAACCCAAAAAATTAAAAAAATCAACCAAAATGGTTAATTTATTAATCTTTCATGGTTTAGTATTTGGAGGGTTATTAAGTCGTTCCGTATTGTAGCCCCCTTAGTTTCTATGTTCGGGATTAACAGCGTCAGGTATTATTCTATTTTCATTGGTAAGCAAAATGCTATGTTAGTCTGGGCAAGAACAGGGCCCTTGCACGCTCACATCTTTATTACTCAGTTCTGATAGCCTACCACTCCTGACGACCAACAGATGCCAACCTGTAAGTCTCAATCCCAGGGTCCGAGAAATAAAACGCTCGGAGTAAATCCTGTAATTCTCAGTAGCAGTCGGCACTTCAGTTAGCAGTAGAACTGATCATCTGCTGCCAGCAAGGTGGGTGGTTTGGGGCAGTGCGATAACTTTGCTTAACATAACATGTGAAAATAAAGTAATTTGTTGAACTACAGAGGAAATTCCATAATATTTATTACGTGCTGCAAATCAAGTCTGAAAGAATTTCTTGGAATCGCGGCAACGATAAATTGGAATGATGACAGATACTATTTGGACAGGCGGCAGTTTATAGGTGGAATTTGCAGGTGCATATTCCACTAAAAATAACCTTTGGTTCCAGGTTTAATATGCCAGTGTTCCAAAACAGTTGAGCCAGTTTTCTAGCAACTGTTTACCAAGATTTTATTCGGTAGATTTCTACAGGCTCATACTAGGGAAAGTGAGTATGTTGACTATAATTAGACTTCCTTATCTAAGTTGAGTTAAAACATTGAGCCATAGAACAGACAGAAGAAATGTAGGAGACCGATTTCCTCTGATGTCGTTAGCTGAGGCGTCTGCTGCACTGGGATTTGTTCAATCGAATGATACAAATCCAATATTGATTGCAGAATCGAAAGGCTGCCTTTTTTCAGTTGTGGATTCAGATGGAGTACAAAAAGTCCCTGCCTTCCAAATCGATAAGGCCAAAAAAGTCGTCTACCCAATCATCAAAGATCTTCTTTATGAGTTAAACGACAGAGGCGGGAAAAAAATAGACAGTTGGTTAATTTTTGACTGGTTTACATCTCCGATCGACGACAAACACCCCTTTACGCCTGCTGAGCTTCTTTGTGACAAAAATTCCCACGAAGAACTGCTATACCTTGCAAGTCAAACCGGCGCTTCAAATGCCGGAAGATATGCAATCTAGAAGAAAAAGGCCTTGATCGAGAGAATAAGATCAATTGCTTTTTTCAGTTGAGTTTAAAAATAATTGAAGCTGTTGGTTTAAGTGGTTTTGATAATTTGCTCGTCCTAAGCTGTGAATAAATTGTGGCCAGGCACACCGAATCATATAGCTATTTATTTTTACTGCTTGTGGTGAGCAAAGAAAATTTCTGGCAATAAGTGTTTCTGACAGCAAGGTTAGTATGTCATCTCCTTTGTGGGACAACAGCTTTTCAAAAATGGTAAACGTGCTTGTTGTATATTGTTTATTAAATAAGCGCATGAAAGGCGCATCATTAATTTGATCATCAAGCTGACTAAATAAATAATACACCTCTCCCAGTTCAAGCCATTGTACTGAACGATAAAGGAGTTCACCGTCCGCAAGAATTCGAAAGAGGTGATGGTCTAGTATGTTTCGAGATGCTGGATAAAACCGATGTAGCCTCGTAAGTTTATCCTGCCACTCTATGGCTGAGCCATTTCGCTTTTTGTACCAAAAGCCTGATTTTTTCTCTTGTAGGCAAAAAATGTCATGCTCAAGTTTTTCTTCAACCAGCCTTTGCAGTTCTGCAATGCTAGCAAGATCAAAGTCTGTCAGCATTCGCTGTACTAGAAACTGCGTCGCAGTCGCTCTGAGTTTATTTGGTAATTTGCTATACACATTAAAATTGCACCAATACAGGTCAAAATCGCAAAGAAAACAACTCTACAAACAACTTTAAAGCGCGAATTAAGACAGTTTTATCTATGAGTGTAGCAACTATACTTAGTGAGTCACATTCTGTTGGGAAATTGTTTTGCACAGCCAATCACACGCTACCGTTGAATTAGCAAAAGAACTTGAGCAGAAATTAATGCAGCGTTACGACATGCCATTATTGGCAGGCGAAGACTTACGTCGCGCATTGGGTTACAAAAGCTTGGATGCACTGCGCCAAGCCATGCAGCGGGATACCGTACCAGTACCGGTGTTCGCAATTGAAAATCGCCGAGGCAAGTATGCGCTAGTACGTGATATTGCGTTGTGGTTGGCTACCCAACGGATTGAAGTTGAAGGTATGTGACATGCGGTAATTATCAGGGCGTAGAAAGCAAAAAACCTCGCGTGGACTAGACGCAAGGTTTTTCAGAGTGTTAGAAATGCAATCCCTAACACTGATAAGGATAGTCTGCTTTATCGGGCTGTCAAGCTTTGCTAGTGCAAATCTGACAGCGATGCACGCCCTTCATTTAAATGTATGAAGGAGTGAATATGTTACGTAAACCACAATACTGTCTTGTTGCACGGCTTTCACAAGAAACATCGCTGTCAGAGCGCAAGATTGCGCGTATTGCAAAATGCTCTCGGCCAAGTGTATCTAAATGCAAATCGGCTATTATCCAACACAGCTTATCCTGGCAACAATTGGAGCAGATGGACAGCGCGGATTTAAACGCTAAGTTTCATCCCAAACGATTAGCTCGCTCATCTAAAAAGCACCCCCCTAACCACGTTGAAACCCATGATATTTTGATGGCCAATAAGCTATTGAACATTAACCACTGTTGGTTTCGCCACTGTGAAAAGGAAGGCGAGCATGCGGTTGGGAAATCAACCTTCTACGAAGGATATCGACAATATAGGCAAGAGCAAAAACTTTCCATGCGTATGGAATATCGCGGAGGAGAGATAGCACAAGTAGATCACGCAGGCACGGTTTTACGCTATCCACAAAAAAGTAAATCGTCCGATGTGATAGCAAACATCTTCGTGGGAGTGTTACCTTGCTCCAATTATTTTTTCGCATATGCTACGCCCAGTCAGACCACGCAGGACTGGATTGATGGCCATATTGCCATGTTTGAAGCATGGAACGGTGTACCTGATACTGTGGTCCCAGATAACGCAAAAGCATTAGTGACGAAAGCTAATCCTGAAAAAGTGCTCAATGCCAACTATGACGCGTTTTCGAAGTGGTATGGGGTAGCAATCTTGCCTACACGCGTTAAGCATCCTCAAGATAAAGCCTGTGTTGAAAACGAGGTGGGCCATATAACTGGTTCGATTTTAGCTGAAATGAAAGACATGCATTTTACGAGCTTGAAGGCGATTAATGCTTATCTAAAAGAGGAAGTAGACAAACTGAACAACGAGCCATTTCAAAAGCGCAACTCCTCTCGCACACGTGACTTTGAAAAATGGGATAAACCTCACTTAAAGCCTTTACCAGACAAACCTTTCAAAATCATCGAGCAGGTCTATAACCTTAGAGTTCCCAGTGATGCGATGCTCTTAGTGGATGAACATTTCTATTCCGTCCCCTACCGTTACGCCCATAAGAGTGGAGAAGTGCAAGTAACCAAAAATGAGGTCATTATTCTGCATGATATGAAACAAGTTGCTTCACATACTCGTAGTTTTGAATCAGGAAAAATGACACGCGTCTCTGAGCATATGCATCCTAACCATCGCTACATGGATGATAAGCCCGTTGAGTATTACCTTGATTGGGCAGCTGAGTTTGGTGAGAGCGTAAAGCAACTCGTTGAGGCGCAGTTCGATAGTCCTTATCGTAACTCTCGACGCGCCAATCAGGCTTGTCGAGCCATACAGCGGCTACTGAACGATAGCGAACTGCCTAAGTGTGATATTAACCAGGCGTGCTACTACGTGATGACTTATTGCAAGCCCAATCCGACCAATTTGAAACATACGCTCTCATCTGGCGTGTATTCAGGTGTGGCTACGTCACAGTCAGAAGCATTACTTAGCCACAGTAATGTGCGCGGAAGTGGCTACTACGACCATCAATCTGAAGGGAGAATGTAATGATAAATCCAGAACTGACTCAAAAACTAGAGTCTATCGACCTTCAGGCATTTGTAGACCATTTACCTCAGTCATTGTCATCGTATGATGGCGAGCCAAGCATGGTGTGTAGCCTATTGGAACAGTTGGTCGATAGGCAAATCGAACGCAATGAAATTGCAAGACAGAAGCGTTTTCGAACGCAAGCCAAATTAAGGTTTCCTCACGCGACTGTGTCGGATATCAATTTTACACGCCAACGAGCGCTCACAAAAAAAGAAGTGGAGCGTCTTGTTAAAGGCGACTGGGTAAAGGAATGCACGCATGTGTTGTTGCTGGGGCCAACAGGCACAGCGAAAACGTCTATTGCCTGTGCGCTGGGCAATGCGCTAATCCTTTGTGGTTACAAAGTTCTGTTTGTTCGATTTCAGGAACTGCTACCTGAGCTTATTGCCGCGGATAAGAAAGATGACAGAGGGGTTTACAAGCGGGTGCTACGCAAATATGTGAATGTCCCTACTCTTATTGTCGATGATTGGGCAACCATACCTATGACTGACGCACAGCGGCGATTAATTTTTGATTTGATTGAGCAGCGCGATGGTAAAGGTTCGCTCATCATTACTTCGCAATACAAACCTAGTGAATGGCATGCTTCATTTGGTGACTCAACGATAGCCGATGCGGTGCTAGATAGGATTGTTCATGCGTCAAATATCTATGATTTTAAGGGCGTAGAGTCCTACCGAAAACTGAACGCGTTACAGAAAAAAGGAGCTAAAAAATGAATGCTCACTTCCACAAAAAGATGCTCAACCCACAAGCGTGTAACTTTGATGGCGGCAGCGACTTATTTCCCGCGCAAATCATCTATTGGCCTTTTCTGTATCGCGTACCATGCATTATTAACCCTTGGTATTGGCAAAACAGCGATGCTGTTTACATGCAGAGTTCGATTTCTGTTCATACCAAAGTATCAAAGCATGGAGGTGCGTATGCAAACCTCCACTGATTGGTTAAGTTATAGCCCGTCTCGTTTGATCAGCGATGATGAATGCGAACAATACATTGAAAAAGTGCTTGGATATTACCAATCATCACTACATCGGAACAGTGACGCAATAAAGTTCCTAAACAATGAATGTGGCTTGTCAGAGGCCAGGACACTAAAGAAGTACAAATTAGGCTTCGCAGATCGCACCCTAGCAAGGCAATTGGGAGCACCAAACACCTTTGCAGGTGAGAGTGTTCGTGGTTTGTTACAACGTGTTGGTTTGATGAAGCCGAATGGACGTGAAACATTTTTGGGGATGATTATTGTGCCTGTCATGGATTCACGGGGTCGATTGCGAGGAGTATACGGACATCGAAGCGCCAAGTACGTGTCAAGAAACGTGCCCTATGAAGCATATCATTGCAGTCGTTCCGATCTTCTCTTTAACGAAATAGTGTTGGACCAATTCAATGCCATTGTGCTTTGTGAGAATCCGCTTGATACGCTATGCCTTATGGAGGCAGGCATAAGTGATAGTGTTGGTTTACTGACCTACGAGCAGTTTTCTGATGCACATTGTGAGAGATTTAAAGCAAAAGGTATTCACACAGTAATATTGGCTTTCCCTCGAACCGCAAAGGGTGACAGACACGCAACTATTGTCAAAAAGCAGCTTCTTCAGTTCGATTTTTGCGTAGATAAGCTCGCACTTAAAACTGGAGAAAGTACAAGGAGTCTTTGGGCAAAAAGACAATGGTTTGATTGTGTTTTAACTGATGCAGCACTAGCGAATGTGCATAGGAAAAGTGAGCTATGTCAAAAAAGACATCATTGATTTGCGGTATGTTGCGTTATTTAGATGACTGCGCTTTGGACGAACAAAGCCCTCGAACCATCGAAGGGAAAAGGTATGAAATTCGTAGTTTTGTGCGCTGGCATATTATTCATCACGGTGGGTATTTAGAAGACGTATGTAAAGCGTCGCTAGACGACTATAAACGTTATTTACTTACCTATCGAAATTCACGTACCAATGCGCCTATTGAAAAAAACACTCGCCGAAATAAGTTGAAGGCAGTGCGAATTTTTTGTCAGTCCATGGTCGAGCTAGGCTTAATCGATGAGAATCCTGCATTGAAAGTGCGCGTTTCCAGAGCGCCAATTAAGTTGGTTCAGGCAATTTTGCAGAAAGACGAGATGGACGCCATATCTGCACAGACGGCATTGCATGGATTGGAAGGTCAAAGAGATTGGACAATATTATCGGTGCTCTTTTCATGTGGCCTTAGGGCTGGAGAAGTAACACGCTTAACCATATCAAGCGTGAATTTTGAGGTTGGCATGCTGTTTATCTCTCAATCTAAAGGAGAGAAAGACAGAATTGTGCCCATTGATAATGATACGGTTCGAGCTATTTCGCATTACTTAAAACATATACGACCTAAGCTAACGCGTTTATACACAGGGAATACACTGTTTCTCAATAACAGAGGAGCGCCCTATACGCGACCACAAATGACGGCAATGGTATCGAAATATAAATGTAGGGCCGGCGTAGATAAACGTGGCGCCTGTAATCTGTATCGCCATACAACCGCAACTACCATGTTAGACAATGGTGCAGAGCTCATCGTCGTTCAGAAAATGCTAGGGCATAAAAGTATTGTGACCACGCAGGGTTATACGCATGTTGCCGTTAAGAAACTTAAAGAGGATCATGAAAATTACCATCCTGCTGCTCAGAAAGCTTCTATATACTCCGATAATTTTGGAGGTAGAATGTCGTCTTAACAGGCATAGAGAATGCAGTCATTTTGATATTTGCTTTTCCAGAGTGTAGTTGTGGTGTAGTGGTCGCTCTGTGGGCAGGGCAACCGCATACTTTTACCCAAAAATAAGCTCTGCTCTGAATTCATCGGCCCAGCCAGCCATTTTGAGTTTGCTTCTCATGCTGGCTTTCTTGGGGTG
>Ga0213830_1000556_pt1 | contig 17340 bp, 19 predicted proteins | sample SWATP11_FD_161661 | JGI IMG/M metagenome (GOLD analysis project Ga0213830, IMG submission 161661) | Coastal seawater microbial communities from Marineland, Florida, United States - SWA TP1 #1 | ecosystem: Environmental > Aquatic > Marine > Coastal | place: USA: Florida | collected 2016-08-06 | reverse complement strand
TGGTATTCTCTAACGGCTCATCCCTTACGGTTGGCTCATCTTTCCGTGGTGGTACGTTCCAATATTTGCATATCTCAGAATTCGGTAAGATTTGCGCCAAGTATCCAGAACGGGCGCGGGAAATTGTCACCGGTGCGTTTGAGTCGGTATCTTCTGAGTGTGTTATTACCATTGAGTCCACGGCAGAAGGTAGACAGGGTTACTTTTTTGACTACTGTCAGCAAGCCGAACAAGACCAGCTCAAGAAAAAAGAGCTTAGCGTGCTTGACTGGGAGTTCTTCTTTTACCCTTGGTACAAAGACAAGGCGTATACCCTAGAGTCAAAAGAGCAGTTACCGCTACGCATTCTTGAATATTTCGATGATTTAAAGGCTAAGCACCGGTTGACCTTTACCCAAGGTCAAATGAACTGGTACTACGCCAAAGAAAAGGCGTTAGGGGCCGATGTTAAACGCGAGTACCCGACCACGCCACAAGAAGCGTTTGAACAGGTGATCGAGGGGGCTTACTACTCGTCACAATTCCGCAAACTATACGAAAACAAGCAGATCACCCGCGTACCTGCCGAAGAATCCTCACTGGTTCACACCTTTTGGGATATCGGGGTTAATGATTCGAATGTGATCTGGTTTATCCAACAGGTAGGGCGTGAATATCGGGTAGTGAACTACTACGAGAACCACGGCGAAGGGCTACCGTTTTACGTCAATATCTTGCGTGAAATCGGGCAAAAGCACGGTTACACCTACGGCATTCACATGGCCCCGCATGATATCTCGGTGACTGAATTCGGCACCGGTATGTCACGGCTGGAACAGGCCGATCAACTCGGTTTGCACTTCGAAGTTGCCCCGAAACTCGCGGTAATGGACGGCATAGAAGCAGTACGGGCGGTGTTAGCCCTTTGCTGGTTTGACGAGGCCAATTGTGAGCAGGGTATTGGCAAATTACAGAACTATCGTAAGGAATGGGACGATAAGTACGGCGTTTGGAAAAACAGACCGGCACATGATGAAGCGTCCCACGCAGCAGATGCATTTAGAACCTTTGCTATCTCCTTGCGCGATATTCAGCACCGCATGGGCGGTATTGTTCACGGCGCTTATACGCAGGTTGAACAGGTTGACGCCGGTTATTGGTCTTAAGAATTTATTATGAAAAAAGTTCATCAAACAATTGTTTGTAAAGGTAAAGGAAACTGTATGCAAGCAGTTTTAGCCAGTCTTTTCGAAATGGATCTTGATCAAGCAATTAATGTCATGGATCACCCTGAAACGGCGTGGCATGTCCCTTTTATGGACTGGATTGATGAAGCAACAAAATTTACTTATGTAGGTGTTTGTAACGCTCATAGTGAAAAAGTTCAAACATTGAACGCCTTACAGTCTCTTTATGCAGTGCATGGCTGTTTTTATGGTGTTGTTCCAAGCAAGAATTTTAAAGATGTTACCCACGCAGTGATCATCGATAGGAATGGTGTAGTTATTCACGATCCTAACCCTGATAACAAATGGCTTGGCGTAAACACTGTTGAATCTGGCGATCTTATCTATTGGTACATGTTTGAGCCAAAAGATTCTGTCCCTGTTTATGAGCATTAACACAAGGTGCATTTATGAGTGGTATTTTACAAGCTTTAGGTGCAGAGGAAACCCAGAAGGTTTTCGATGAACGGGCACAAAATGCACGCGATAATGTTGATCCGTCTTTTGGCCAGCAACAAGTAGTGTCTAGCCTAGCCCAGTACATTAAAACGTGCTGGGATACCGCCAAAGACCACAAAATGAAGGTTACGGACCGGTTAACCAACTGCCTTAGACGGCGCAGGGGCGTTTATTCCTCTACAGAACTGGCCGCGATTCAAAAGAGTGGCGGCAGTGAGATCTTTATGGGGATCACCGGTTCAAAGGCGCGTCATGCTAAGTCGTGGCTATCGGATCTCTATAATCCAACCGGTGACAGACCTTTTACCTTAGATCCTACCCCTGTTCAGGATTTACCGCCAAACCTGAAACAAACCTTGTTAATGGAAACCATGCAAGGCGCTTTACAACTGGGCGTGCCAGAAGAAACGGCTTACCAGTTGATGATGAAGCATGAAGATCGCCTTAAGGATGAACTTAACCAAGAAGGTGAAAAGCGCATGGAGAAAATGGCAAAGCATATTGAAGATGTGCTTTGCGAAGGGAATTGGCGGCATGAATTTGATGAATTCCTTGATGATTTGACCACGTACCCAGCGGCGATCATGAAAGGGGTTATCTTTAAACAGAAAAAAGAAATTCAGTGGTTACAGATGGACACCGGCGAATTCGTGCCTAAAGCGTCCACAGCCATTAACCGCGAGCTTAAGCGCGTTTCCCCGTTTGATGCCTACCCGTCACCTAACACGGTGAATATCGGGGATAGCTGGTTCTGTGAACATATTCGTTACACGGCTACCGACTTGGCCAGTATGCGCGGCATGAAGGGTTATAACCGCCAAGCCATTGAGTCGGTATTGCGTGATTATCGTTTGTCCGGCCACAGGGAATGGATGTTCGAAAGCTCAGAGCGTGAGCGTTTAGAGGGGCGTGATAATTCCACGGCGTATCGCTACGAGTTGTTTGATGCGGTGGAATACAACGGACCTATTCAGGGGGCACAGCTTTTAGAGTGGGGCATGGACCCTAAGCTGATTGACGATCCGTATAATGAGTATCCGGTATCTTGCACCATGATCGGGCCGCACATTATCCGCGCCTTGATTAATCCCGATCCAACCGGCAGGCCCCCATATTTTAAAGCCTCATGGCTTAATGTCCCTAACTCGTTTTGGGGCGAGGCATTACCTGAAATCATTGCTGATATTCAGGACGCGGCAAACTCTACCGCACGCAGTTTAATGAATAACATGGCCATGGGTGCCGGTCCTCAGACCGCTATCGATGTGTCTATGTTGCCAACGGGCGCGAATCCAACGGCAATTTATCCCCGCAAGGTCTGGTTATATGACGGCTCCAAAGGTAATCACAGGGGCGGCAGTGCTGGGGTGAATTTCTTTAGTCCTGAGATAAAAGCAAATGAACTTCTTACGGTTTATGAGCGTTTCGAGCGTTATGCAGACGAAAAAAGCGGCATTCCTGCTTACATGCAAGGATCTGACTCTGGCGCTGGTGCTGCTCGCACTGCTAGCGGCTTGTCTATGTTGATGAACGCGGCAAGTAAATCAATCAAAGATGTTGTCCGTAATGTCGATATCGGCGTGATCGAGCCTCTTATTAACTCTATTTTCATGACCCTGATGTTAGATCCGAAAGTGCCTAACGAGATCAAGGGTGATGCCAAGGCCAAGGCTAGGGGCAGTGATGCACTTATGCATAAAGAAGCGGCTCAAATGCGCCAGCAAGAGCTACTACAGCTTACTAATAATCCTACTGACCTTGCCATTATCGGCACGGACGGCAGGCTTGAACAGCTTAGACAAGTATTCAAATCTGGTGATGTGCCAGCAGAGCGCATTTTACCTTCTAAAGAAAAGCTTCAGGAACGGCAAAACCAAGAGCAACAAGCGGCACAGGCTCAGCAACAAGAAGCTTTACAAATTGAGCAACAACTTAAGGCGCAAGAGCATAAGTACAACATGGCTCTTGAGCATGAGAAACATTCACACCAACCACAGACGGCAGCGTAAACAATGTCAGAAGCACACGATCTAAAAGTAGAACAGGAAATTAAAGAGAAGGGCTTAGATGCCCCCCGCGTCACTAAAGAAGAAATGGACGGCTTAGTTGATTCTCTTAAGTATTGGGTAGGCCAAGTTGAGGGCACTACCACCATAGTAGCTACGGCTGTATTACCTATGGGTGATGATAACTTTACCTTGGCCACCGAGTATAGCGCTTGTGCCAGTCCCGAAAACTTTGATTATGAGCTTGGCAAAGAGATCGCTTGTCAAAAGGCCGAAGATGCCGCCCGTAATATGCTTTGGTTGCTTGAAGGTTATGCCTTGAAAAAGGAGTTGGCTAAATGAATTTTGGCGAAGCGTTAGTTCTATTAAAAGCGGGAAAGCGTCTTACTCGTAAAGGGTGGAATGGTAAGGAAATGTTTGCCTACTACGTAAGGGGTGATAATTTCCCTGCGCGTATGGATGCCATCAAAGGATATTACCCTAATGATATGGTTGAATACCGCCCTTACTTGGCGCTTAAAACCGCACAAAATGACGTTGCCACTTGGACGCCAAGCGTATCAGATATTCTTGCCGATGATTGGGAACTAGCCAATGGATAGCGACAAGCATATAGCCCTGATACGCGGCCTTATCACGTTAAAAGCGGCTGAACCCTATGCTTATGAGTGCTTGATGTTCAAGCTTGAAGATGAACGTAAAGATTGCTTACAGCAGCTTGTTTTTCAGGATGATGAAAAATCTATTTATCGTTTGCAGGGGGCAATCAAAGCCATTGAAGCCCTGCAAGAGTATATCAACGACCCTAATAAGCTTATTCAGACAATGGAGCAAGGTATTGGATAGCGCGGTTAAATACTGCCCTGTCTGTGCTAGGCACATTGAAGCTGAAAACAAAGCAGAGGTCGAAGCAGGGGAACACTCTTGTTATGTCTTTGTGCATGACGATGTACCCCATACCAGCGAGGAACTACGCGCTTTAGCGCTTGGTATCCAGTAACTAATTCAGGCTACCCGTTAGCCCGATAAACCAAACCACCTTAATCGGTGGTTTTTTTATGCCTGATTTTCAGGCCAATACAACAAGCGAATACCAAACGTGAATACCGGCCATGCACCGGCTCACAGGCTCGCAAGGAGTATGAAATGTCTTTACCAAGACAAATTCAACAGGCAGAAGAAGCAGCGAATGCTTTGATTAAAGGGAATACCGCACCGGCTCCCGAAGAAACACCACCAACGCAAGAAACCAAGCAACCACCGGAAACACCGCCAGCGCAGGAAGTTAAGGAACAAACCCCGCCGCAAGCGACTTCTGACAATATTGATTGGAAAGCGAAATATCAAGTTCTACAAGGTAAGTACAACAAAGAAGTGCCGACTTTACAGGATAGAGTCAAGACCCTTGAGCAAAACGCAACTACACCTACCGAGGCTAACAGCGCTCTTTTACAAGAGGTCGAACAGTTACGCCAGCAAGTAGCACAGATGCAACAGCCACAGGCTGCCAAGGCTCCACCAACTTTAAATGAACACCTTGTAAGTGAATACGGCGAGGACTTTGCTAAAGCGGTTGCGGAAACTGCCAATGAGCAGGTAAACGCACTACGAAGCGAAATTGACAACCGTTTCACTGAACAGCAACAAGATATTTCCTCATGGACCACTGAGTCGAAAATGACGGCGGTTAAGCAGTCATTGGCCAGCATGAATATTGATTTCAACCTAGTGGATAACGATCCGTTATTCCATGACTGGTTACGCGAAGCAGATCAGTATTCAGGGCAGACACGGCATTCCATGATGATGAATGCGTTTGAAGGTGGCGATCTAAATCGCGTCATTCGTTTTTACCAAGCCTTTGTTGAATCAAATCAAGTTCACGCAGAGCAGCATCCGTTTACTGAACATATCCAACCTAACCCTAGTGCGGCACCCGATGCCGGTACAACTAGGCCGATTTTCGATCCTAACGCCTTTCAGGAGTTGCACCGAAAATACCAGCGAGGGCAGATCAGTGAAGCGGATTTCCAAAAAGCCGAGCGTGAAATGTATGCCGCATTAAGCGGCTAATTCACATAAGGAGTTAGTCACATGGCTAATACTTTTCCTACGGCGAATCCTAACGATGCCGGTGGCCAAGCAATACCACAGAACGCCTCTGGCACGTTTATTCCTCAGATTTGGTCTACCAAGCTATTAACCAAGTTTTATCTTAAAACGGTTTATAGCGAGATCTCTAATACGGATTATGAGGGTGAGATCAAGAACCACGGTGACGAGGTCATTATCCGCGAACACGCAGATATTGCTATCTCGGATTACGTCAAGGGCGGTGGGTTGAACTATGAAAACCCTAGCCACGGTACAACTAACCTGTTGATTGACCAAGGTCACTACTTTGCTTTCAACCTGTATGACGTTGACCGTGTACAAACGGACTTGAACCTGATGGACGACTGGTCCTCTGACGGTGCCGAGAAAATGCGTATCAAGGTTGATAGCAACGTGTTAGGGACTATCTACGCGCAAGCGGCAACGGAAAACGCTGGTGCAGCAGCCGGTAAGATCTCCGCTGATATTAACCTTGGCACTACAGCCGCGCCTAAAGCGTTGTCAAATGCCAATATCATTGACTGGTTGATTGACCTGTCTGTTGTCATGGACGAGCAGAACTTGCCTGACTCAGATCGTTTTGTAGTGCTACCTGCGAAAGCATGTGCGCGTATCAAGACCTCAGAGTTGAAAGATGCAAGCATGACAGGTGACGGCAAGTCTACTTTGCGTAACGGCAAGGTAGGTATGGTTGACCGTATCACTATTTACCAAAGCAACAACGTAAATGTTGCGGCTGGTAAGTACGATATCGTGTTTGGCCATAAGTGTGCCACGACCTTTGCCGGTCAGATCACCAAAATGGAAAGCTTGAAGAACCCTAATGACTTTGGCGACTTAGCGCGTTCATTGTTCGTATACGGTTTTAAAGTTATTAAGCCCGATGCGTTAGGGCACAGTGTTGTCACTGTAGCCTAACCGATTAAGCCCCGCTCATTGAGTGGGGCTTTTTTTTATTAGGAATTAATTATGAGCAAGATTGTAGGTTTTAAGAATGAATTTGGTCGCGTTATCGCGCATTCCGTAATGCTTGAGAAGCACCAGAAAAAATTCAAATTAACCCCCGTCTATGAAGGTGATCCCGAAGCGCTAGAGCTTAGGGAGGTGATCGACATTACCGCCGAGGTAGTAGAAGTCACGGACACCGAAAAACCGAAAAAAGCTACGCGCCGCACCCTTAACAAGAAGTAAGGAACCCCCATGGCTACTATCAAAATCGTTGATGTGATCAGCCAAGCTGAAACCATCATTCAAGATAAAACTAATACTCGCTGGCCTAAACAGGAATGGCTTGATTGGTTTAACGGTGCGGTATTAGCCGTTATTGGGTTGCGTCCTGATGCGAATATCGCTAATGAGGCGTTCACACTGACGGCAAATACTGCATTACAAAGCATACCGGCAGAAGGGTTAAAGCTTATCAATGTATTGTTTAATGCCACTAGTGGTAGACAAATCAGACGTATTGATAAGCGCATGTTAGACGATCAGGTTGATAACTGGTATGCGGCAACGGGCAATGATGTTGACCATTATGTCTATGACGATAGAGATCCTAAAACCTTTTGGGTTTATCCGAGTATGACGGCAGCGCATGATGTGCAGATCATCTACTCAAAAGCTCCGGCAGCTATTGTAGTCGCTGATTTTGGGACAGATGTTCAGGTATTGCCAATAGATGATAGCTATATGAATCCTATCTTGGATTTTATGCTTTATCGTGCCTACAGCAAGGACAGCGACTACGCGCAGAACGCACAACGGGCAGAGAGCCACTTGCGAGCATTCCAGTTAGCCCTTGGTGCTAAGACTGAAAGTGATGCCGGTATCAGCGCTAGTAACTCGCGTAAGGGAGTTGTAGCAAATGGCTGATTTTAGCGACTTCACAAGTCTGGTCAGTAACTTTGTGCCTAACGTGCCGCCCTTTGTGGTGGCGCGTGCCGCACAGCAAATTAGTCAAGACTTCTTTGGCCGAACTACCGAGTTACAGGAAACATTAACCGTTACCACTGTGATCGGCCAAAAAGACTACACACTGACACCAACCATTGCCGATACCTTTGTCAATCTGGTGTTATGCGTTGAGGATGAAAACGGCTATGGCATGGCACATAGTCAAACCGGTAACACCTTAATGGTTAGCCCAATTCCTACGCGAGTGCAGGATATCAAGGTAAAGGTTGCTTTAACGCCTAATATCGAGGCAACCGAGATCCCCGATAATGTTTTTTATCGTCATACCAATGCTTTGCGCTACGGCACTATTGCAATTCTAAAATCCCAAACTGCAACGGAATGGTACAGCCCAGCCGAGGCAGCGAACTACTTGACGCTTTATGAGCAAGAGATCAACCAAAGCAAGATCTTACAGCTTAGCGCCAACAACAACTTAACCATGCAGATCAATAAATTCGATCTGTAACAGGTATTTTTAATGTCTTTTTTTATCGATGTTCTTAAGTCGGTAAGAACGCTTTTAGCGTATGTCATTACCGGCTTATTTGTTTGTATCCCTTTTTTAGTTCTGTTGCCGTTCATTGGTCGCAAAGGTTACGCCTTTGAGGTGTGGCTCGCTATTGATGTGTTTATTTGCACCATAGCGCACGGCACCAGATACAGAACGATCAGCGGTTGGACCGGCCAACACATGCTTACCCATAACCGCTACTACCTACAGGCCATCATTATCGATTGGCTACTTCAAAAACTCGGTGACGCGCCAAACCATTGCTTACGAGCTTATCAGCACGAAAAAGCCAAGGGCTTAGTTAATTAGGAATCCATTATATGAAACTTGAAAATTTTGCTACCTTGGCCGAAGCGCAAGCCCATACAGAAACAACCTATTCCCCGATCACCTCTAATCAAGCGTTGCAGTTTTTCCGCTTGTCGGGCGCTTACAAGAACCTGTTAGATAAGCAAAGTTCTAGCGTTGCTTGTGAAATTATCACCGGACTCCCTACCGATATTGGCCAGTTAACGTCTGCCATGATCGAGACAATGAATAAATCAGGCGGCGAGTTTACTACTGATCCGAGTAAAACAGCGGGGGCGCTAAATCACGCGGGAGCGGCGGCACTAGTTGAAAGCGCGGTATTGACTCAAGCGGTTGTTGATGCCTTTTTTAATATAGGTACAACTATTGAAAAACCCTTTGAAAATGCGACACAAGCAGAGTTTGACGCGGCCAAGGCATTAGCGGCACTTATTGGCACACAGGCCAGCCTTAAAACCAATTATCCGGGCAATGCTGAATTTCATGTGCGCCTACCTAACAAAAAGGTCCGTCTGTTCGTTAAGGTCACTAACCCTGTTGCAGTGGATACAGCGGTCACCATTACCAGTTACGGCTGTGCCGACAATCGAGACAATACGGTAGCTAGCGATTTTTTACGCAATGCCCGTACATTAACTGTTTATATTAAAGCAGGGGAAAGCGGCGGTGAAATTGAGCTAACCATGCCGACCGCTCGCTGGCTGAAATTCGATGCAGTAGCCAATCACCTTATTGGCGATTTTGAGCTAGACGTTCAGGAAGCGTAAGCCATGAGCGAGCTTATATTTGATTCAGATGTAAGGGCTATTGGTGAGTTGGACACCGAAAACCCCCTGCATGAATATATAGCGTTTGCCATGCTACCGAATAAAGGTAGCGGGGATACGTTATCAGATTTGGTAACGAGCAAAACCTTTGATATGGCTGCTGGAGATGTGACATGGAATGCTGACGGCAGCGTTTCCCCCACCAATGCGGTCACAGGCCATAATTCAAACGATGTGTCTCCGGGCATTGTTCCCAAAGGCAGCTTTTTGACCCATGACGTTGTGTTTGTCGTGGACGTATATTTCGGTGGCGGTAATTATCATTACTGGACCAACTTTATATACCTAGAACAAACTACTTGGCATAACTCATTGAGCCTCATGCACGGCCATCAAAACAAAGGGTTTAAAGCCCGTAAAGATGGCGGTAACGATATAGGCACTACCAACATTAATCAGCGGGTAGTAGGTGTTTTACGCTGGAGCCATAGCGATAATACATTCAGCCTCTATGAAAATGGTACATTAGTCGATAGCAAGGTAGCCAGTACACCCACCAACGCCCCTTTTTCTGGGCTTTACATTGGCTTAGGCCATGCTGGGGATAAGCTGTATAGCAGCAATATTTTCGTTAAAGAAGGCTCATTTACCCCTGAAGAAATCAACGGAATTATCACCAACCCCTATCAGCTATTCAAAAGACAGCAAGCCGTTCAGGATGAATATTGTTTAGCACTGGCGGCAAATACTACAGCAAATAACTATGTCAGTATTGATCCTGTAACGCTACCCGCATCTACTCCTTTTAAGATTAGATTTACAGCTAAGCACATTAACGGTAATTTCAGGCCGTTTTCAGATGGTAGTTTTACATCGCGTTTATACATTAGTGAAGCTAGAACATCGGTTATTCTAACGTCCGAAAATTCAGGTAATGTACCGGGAATAGATGCCATTGATGGCTCAGCAACTTTACCCGCGTTAGGTGATTGGGGAGAATATGAGATTGTTCGAGATGCTGCTAACCTGATTACATTAACATGCAACGATACTTTAATTGCTAGCGGCACGGCCACAGACTCTTTTGTCCTTAGCCAAATTTGTGCCACTACCAGCATATCTTTTGGTAAGAGTGAATATAAAGACTTTTACATCGAAATTGACGGTGTAGCAACGCGCTACTGGGACTTCAATCAAACTCGCGGCGATTACGCTCAAGACCATTTCAATGGTGCTATTGCGACTTTAAATAACTTCCCTGTTGATTCTGGCTATGTACGTGCGTGGGGCGTGGGGGATGGTTTAGAATTTGATGGCGTTGATGATTATGTTTCTATCCCTGATGTATCCGCAACAAGTAACAACTTTACGCTTGAAATTAAAGCGGCAAATCTTGAAGGTGTTGGCGGTCAATGTTACCTGATGGGGAATGATAACTTTGATTATGTCATCGTTGAGTACGGCACCTCGTCCGAAGACATTAAATTCAAAGCATTAGGTGTTTATCATACTATCCACGGGAGTTCCCCGACTAAACGTAGTAATGATGGTCTAGTTCATACCCATACCCTGACCTATGACGGCGTAACCTTGACCTACCTGCTAGACGGCGAGGTCATCGGCACAACGGCGGCAACCACGGCTTACGGCGGTTTTACCGTTATCGGTGGTCGTATAGGTCAACTTAAAAAATCGATCATACAAGCGGTTCAATACACCGATAATAATGATAATGCTAACTCCCGTTACTACGACTTCACGGCTATCCGTGGCAACTCCCTAACCGTTCCAGAAACCATCAACGGACAATATGGCACGTTGGTCGGTTTTCCGAGCAATGGTGTGTATGTGCCCGAGGGGAGCGGGGAAATTGTCGGGTATCAGTTTGACGGTAGTAACTATGCAGATACCGCAAGCCCTATAGTGATATCGGGTGATTTTGAAATACCATTCAGTTTAATGCTAGATTCGCTTGCGAACAATACTTATGTGTTCGGGGAGAAATCCGCTTGGAATAATTATCTTAGGTTTACCAATGCCACTAATCTATTGGTATCAATAGGGGGTACATCGGGAGGTGTAGCGCTGACGGAAACCCTTCCGCTACAGAAAGTTTTAAACTTAAAGCTTAAACGTGTTGGTTCTGTAATTAGCTTACTTAAAGATGATGTGCTGATTAGTGCCGAAGTCTCTATTAGCGCGGGTGACTTTACAATACAGCGCTTAATGAAAGCTAACAATGGGCTATCTATTAATGGCGTCATTTACAGTCTTACGCTACCTGCGAATACTTACGACTTTACCACAGGCGACGACACTCGCATCATAGATACGGTCGGCAACAATCATGCAACCATTGCGGGCGGCTCAACGGTTAAGTGGCAGCGGGTATTGCCTAAAGAAATTTACAATGTGGGTGCTGGTCAGGATTATACAACATTTGATAGTTTTCGGGCGGCTCAAGGTAAGGATAAGAATACGCTATATCACGCCTACCTTCATGAACTTTTCCCAGAGCGAGCAGCATGGCGATGGCAGGGCCGATTTAACGGCGGCATTATTATTGAAGGTGCGCCAGGAAAAGAATACACAGGAGACAAGACCGTAGGAGCAGGTTTCGCTCCACCGTCTAGCACGAGCGCGACAATAGATGCGGCAGAAAATGGCGGCGTAGATGTTACGTTAAGAAACCTAAGAATTTTTGACGGCAATCAAACCGCTTGGTCACAACCCTTTAATATTGGTGGTTCGGGTAGCTTATCGTTAAATGTAGAAAAATGCTATGTCAAAGCTGATGATAAATGGAAAACAAATAATGCCTACTATTTTTGCTCTCGTGAAGATGCCAATGTTGATTCATGCTTGTTAGAAGGATTTCCCGAAGGGACCAAAGCTGGAACTTTCAATAACAATATATTTATCAACGAAGTTAAGCCACGCACTAATGGTTATTTAAGAGATAATTCAAAAGGCGTAAATAATCTGGTATTCAATGGTGGTAATCCTGCAATTGACAATGCGGTCGCAATGTCTACAGATACTAACATTACTGGTGATATCTCTTGGCTTAATGCTAAACATCAAATTACAGAAGCAGGACGGACAGCCATAGGTACAGATACAGGCTGGAATGGCTCTAACATTTGCGAGTGGGCTAATGCGCCGATTGATGCCGGTGGCGGTGTCACTATTGATTTTGCACCGGTTAACTCAGTATCAAGCCTTGATGCCTTTTCGCTGGCAACCTCTACAGCTATTGATTTTAACGAAACCAGTTCAACTTCTACGCTTGATAGCGTCAATATATCAACCTCTGTCGCTATTACCTTTGCCGGTATCAATTCAGCGTCTACGGTTGATAGCTTCCCGATAGATGCCGGTGTAAGCATTGTTGTTGACTTTAATACGGTTAACTCTACATCAAGCATAGACGCCGTACCGGTAGGCACTACAGCCTCATTGGATATTGATAAGGCTAGCTCTACGTCAACCGTTGACGAACCAGCGCTAACCACTTCCACTAATGTCGGCTTTAACAAGGTTGATTCAAGCTCGACGCTTGGCGATCTGATTGTTTCAACTTCTGTCACCATGACATTTACGCCGGTGGCCTCTGCCAGTGAGGTAGATCCGGTATCAATTTCAACGACTGTAACACTGGCATTTGATGCGGTGCAATCAGCTACTTTGCTTGGTCAACTGGACGTTACCACACAAACTGTCTTGACCATGAACAAAGTCAGCACTGACAGCCTGATCGGGCAATTCTCGCTTTATCAGGCCATGGGTTACTTTGACCTAAACCAATTAGCATTTAGCTATCACGCGCCTGACGTGTGCCAAGTCTGTTTACACGTTGAAGATAACAATTACCAGCTTTCTATAAACACAGAAAACCACCACTTATAACGGCGCGTCTTGCCCGTTCCTTAACACATCTAAATATCTCTTTTAGGAGTCCATTATGGGTAAACGAGTCAATCCTCAGTTTATTTTACAAGCGATCAAAGATGGCTGTAACGAAGTCATTTTTACAAGTTCTGAGCAGATCACACGCGCAGGGGCGCAGGGTGCCGCACTTGGCACGCTGACCCTAGTTAGCGGTGATTTTACTATTGCCACCGGTGACGCGGCGGGAGATAGCGAAAAAATATCACTGATACAAAAAGCGATCACTTGGTCCGGTGACGGTACGGTAACGCACGCCTGTTTCTTTAAGACCGTAGGTGACGAGTTCATTGTCTGTACTTCTGCCGTAACTAACAAGGCAGTTAATAACGGCGATAACGGCACAATCAACGCGTTTGACATTTGGGAAGTTGGAGCGGCTACCTAATGGCAGATAAGCAACTGATTTATGTCTATAAGGGGCGTAATTCACCGGCTCGTATCACAGTTAAGCTTAACGGCGTACCCATTACGTTTATCACTAACGGGGTAACTAAGTTAGGCATTGTAATTGCGGGGGTTGAATACAATACCTCTGAATACATTAACTTTGACGATGACGGCGAAGTAACTTTTACGCTAGGTAGCGTCCCTAATCCACCGCTAGGCAAGGTAACGGGGCGTTTAGTCATGTATACCCCCGAGTACCCGCTTGGCAAACCCATTATAACTGAAAAGACCGATTTCCGGCTCCAATTTCAATTTGTTTGAGGACTGATTATGCCAGCAGATCATATAGCCACTAATTCACAAGTAAAAGAGTTGTTAGCGATAGGGATCGCCATGGTTGCTGGGCTTATTGCCCGTACTTTGGTCAGTGATGAACCTTTTCAACTTAGGCGCTTTATCGGGGAAATCATCTTAGCGGTGATGTTCGGGGTAGCGATATTTGCCGTAGGCATTATTCAGGGTATGGGTTTTTGGCAAACCATGCTTGTCGCGCTTCTATCCGGCATGGGTACAACGCGAAGTCTCGAATGGTTGATTAAGGCGAGCAAAATCACAAGGGGGCAGGGGTGATGTACTACGGAATAGAGAACCGAGAACACCTAGAAAATGAGGTTGAAGATGTTTGTAACAACCTTGGCAGCAAGCCCAAGTTATCGGCTCAGATGCTTATGGAAACGTGTGGCGCTGAAACTCAGTTAGGCACATTCCCTGATCGACACCCTGAAAAGCTTGGTGTGGGAGCGTTTCAGTTTGACCAGATAGCGCTTGATGATCTGCAAAAAGAAACCGATCAGCGCCATAAGGATAAGGTGCTAGCCCTTTGGGATTATGACTTAGACGCGGTTGAACTAAAAGACCTGGCATTCGATGTGAAGCTGGCGGCTATCTGTTGCCGGTTAAAATATATGCGTATCCCTGATGCCATTCCGACTAACTACATGGATCGGGCGTCTTACTGGAAGCGTTTCTATAACACAGAGGCCGGTAAGGGCACGGTTGAGCATTACCTAGAAGCGGTTGAACGCTTCAAACTGGTTTAGGGGGTAATTATGTGGATCACAAGTGTACTTAGTACTTTAGTTTCACCACTGGTAGACGGTTTTAAAGCGGTTCAGTCACGTAAAAAAGCCAAAGAATCGGCAAAAGCTAAGTTAAAGATGGCCAAGCAAACCGGTGATTATAACCTTCAAATGACTGATACCGAATGGGAAGCGCTAGGCAAGAACAGTGAAAAAGATAGCTGGAAAGACGAGTGGGTAACACTGGTACTGACTCTGCCAATTCCGGTTATTTTCTTTGCGGCCATTGCCAGCGCTTACACAGGTAACAGCGCCTTTGTTGATGCTGTTAAGTCCGGTGTTGAGGCAATTCTAACCTTAATGCCAAATTTCCATGACGTACTAGAAATCGTTGTCTATGCGGCTGTTTCTATCAAGGGCGTTAGTTCTTTAACCCGTTAAAGGGTACTTCAATGAAAATCAGTATACCTACCTTTAAAGGGATCGTGCCCTTGGCCGATCCGCGTTTGCTTGCGCCTGAAATTGCGACTGAGGCGGTTAATTGTCGCTTTGAAACCGGCAACCTTGAACCGTACAGGGATCTAATGAACGACAATAGCCAGATAGAGGCTAATGCTAGTTCAATATTCTTATATCGAGATCCGATTTTAGAATTCTGGTTGTCGTGGGCGGCTGATGTAGATGTAATTTTAAGCCCGGTAATTGATGATGATAAAAACACCGTGCTTTGGTGTGGTGACGGCGCTTACCCGCGCATAGGTTATAACGACAGGGTAACAGGCAATGCAACACCGCCAAATATCAGTTATCAGTTAGGTGTACCGGCTCCAACTTCCCCGTTATTGATTGCAGGTGTTGACAACAATGAACAGGATGAAAACGCGACAGAGAATGATGAAACTCGCTTTTATCTTTATACCTATGTCACCGAAAACGGCGAGGAAGGACCACCAAGCCCGGTATCTGGTGAAGTCACCATATTAAACCCGACCACAGCAACGGTTAATCTAAGTATACCGGTAGAACAGGCAAACAATAGCAATATCAGTCATGTTCGCATTTACCGAACTGGCACCACCTTGGATAGTAGTGATTTTTATCTAGTTACCACCTTAACTACCGGCACAAGCACTTATGCAGATAACAATGTCGATACACAATCCGTAACCTTAACCTCGACCGAATACGATATGCCACCAGCCAATTTAAAAGGGTTGGTTGCTATGTCTAATGGGATTGTTGCTGGTTTTTTCGATAATACGGTGTGCTTTTGTGAACCTTATTTGCCTTATGCTTGGCCAGTAGGGTACAGACAGGCAACAGATTATAGAATCGTTGGCACCGTAGCGGTCGGAAATTCCGTTATCGTTACCACGGAAGGAAATCCCTATATATTTTCCGGCGTATCACCGGACGGTATCACAGGTATAAAGCTGGAAGAAAAGCAATCTTGTGAGTCTAAGCGCTCTATTGTCGATATGGGCGATTATGCTATTTATGCTTCCCCTGATGGTTTGGTAGCAGCCAGTGAGCAAAGCACAAAACTAATCACAGAAGGGGTTATACGGCGCGACCAGTGGCAAAAGAAATATTACCCATCAACCATACACGCCTGTCATTTTGACGGCAAATACATTGCCTTTTATAACAATGCTGCCGGGTTTATTTATGATCCGAGAACACAGACCTTAGTTGATCTGGATTTTTACGCGCAAGCTTGTTTTAACGATTTGAAAAATGACCGCCTGTTCCTTGTGGTTAACGATTCTTTGAAGGTATGGGATCACAAGCTGGCCTTTACCTATCAGACAATGCGCTGGAAAAAGCGTTTTGAACTCAACGGAAAACCTTTACCTACTTGCATACGTGTTGAAACCGACAATACCGACGATCTGACCTTCAAACTTTGGGTTGACGGTGTTGAAAAAATGAATGTTAGCCCAGCCTCAGAAGTTTTCTGGTTGCCGCCTTTGCGTGGGGAATATTTTGAGATTGAAGTTTCAGGCACGGCAAACGTGCGCGGCATAGTGATGGCTGATAATAAGCGGGATCTGCAACATGGTTAAGATCCCTAAAAATATTCACCCGGCAATCCCTAAGCGTAACCCTGATCGCGCACTACAAGCCTTAGCGCAAAGTAATGAAATTCTAACTGGTGCAACCGGCAATGGCTTAGATAAGGCATTGACGCTAAGGGATTTGCAACAGCTTGGCCTTGTTGATTTTAGCATGGTCCAAGGGCGCTTTACCGATGTTCAGCTTGTCGATGATGGCGGCACAGATGCCATGCCAATGACGCCAACAGGGGTAGAACTTCATCCAACCTTTAATACTGTTTTAGTGAAATGGGATAGGGTAACGCTTGATTGGTACGATGGCACAGAAATATACCGAGTACTGGCCGAGCTAAATAATGCCGATCCTGAAAACCCATATCCTTATATTGATGATGGCGAAGGGGGAGAATTAACCCCAAGCTTTTCAAATGCCGTTTTAGTTGGCACGACCTTTTCCCCGTTCTTTACCGATTACCTGCCGCCTAACACTACGGCGGTTTATTGGGTGCGCCACTTAAACCATGATGATGTAGCAAGT
>Ga0213830_1000555_pt1 | contig 17364 bp, 16 predicted proteins | sample SWATP11_FD_161661 | JGI IMG/M metagenome (GOLD analysis project Ga0213830, IMG submission 161661) | Coastal seawater microbial communities from Marineland, Florida, United States - SWA TP1 #1 | ecosystem: Environmental > Aquatic > Marine > Coastal | place: USA: Florida | collected 2016-08-06 | reverse complement strand
AAGGTGAGTTCGAAAATAGACTTAAGTCTTTAATATCGGAAATTAAAAATACCCCAAATCCTGTTATTTTATTTATCGATGAAGCGCACACTATGATCGGTAGTGGTGGTCAAGCTGGTCAAAATGATGCTGCAAATCTATTAAAACCGGCACTAGCGCGCGGTGAACTCAGAACAATTGCAGCCACAACATGGGCTGAATATAAAAAATTCTTTGAAAAAGACGCAGCACTGGCGCGTCGATTCCAAGTCGTTAAAGTGGAAGAGCCTACACCAGAAAAAGCGATTGCGATGTTACGTGGTTTAGTACCCGTTATGGAAAAGCATCATAATGTGTTCATTTCTGAGCAAGCACTAGAAAGTGCAGTGCATTTATCACACCGCTACATTACCGGCAGACAACTTCCTGATAAAGCGGTTGGTTTACTTGATACAGCCTGCGCTCGGGTTGCAATGAGCCAAGCATCAACACCTAATTCAATTGAAACGCTTGAAAATGAACGCTCAGAAATAGATTCGCAAATCAATATGTTAACCCGTGAGCAACGCACAGGATTAAATCACAGTGAGGTGCTTGAGAGTTTAACAAATAAGTGCCAGCAAATTACTGAACAGCTTGCACCATTAAAGTCGCAGTTCGAAAATGAAATGTTGCTTATTAAAGATGTAAAAGAAGTCATTAGTGGCCTGAATGATGAAATAGAACAGCCAAGTGAAGAAATTGAAAAGCTACAACAATGCAAAGAAAACTTAGCTAAATATGATTCAAACATGGTGCATTGGCAGGTTGATGATGAGTTAATTGCTCAAGTTATTTCTGACTGGACGGGCATTCCAGTTGGCAAGATGCATGAAGATGATGTGAAGAGTGTTCTTAATTTAGCCAGCACAATGAAAGAGCGTGTTGTGGGTCAAGATCATGCGTTGGAGCTAATTGCAAAAGTTGTACAGACATCTAAAGCGCACTTAGCTGACGAAAGCCGCCCGAATGGAATTTTTATGCTAGCGGGTCCAAGTGGTGTGGGTAAAACTGAGACGGCACTTGCGTTAGCGAATGAAGTGTATGGTAGTGAAGAAAACATCACTGTCATCAATATGTCAGAATACAAAGAAGAGCATAAAGTTTCGTTACTCCTTGGCTCACCTCCAGGTTATGTAGGTTATGGTGAAGGTGGCGTATTAACAGAAGCGATCAGACGTAAGCCATACAGTGTTATTTTATTAGATGAAATTGAAAAAGCGCACCCTGGTGTACATGACATTTTTTATCAAGTGTTTGACAAAGGCACCATTAAAGATGGTGAAGGTAGAGATATCGACTTTAAAAACACAATTATTATCATGACCTCAAATGTGGGTACTGATACAACAATGAGTCTTTTTGAAGATGAAGAAACTGCGCCAAGCGTTCAGGGTCTGCAAAAGGCTATTCAAAATGATTTACTTGAAGTATTTAAAGCTGCATTTCTTGGTCGTATCAACGTCATACCCTATTTGCCACTTAATAATGAAACTCTTGCAGAAATTACAAAACTGCAATTATGTAAAATAAAAAATAGAGTTAACAAAAATTACAAATCTGATTTTTTATATTCAGATCTTGTTGTAGATTATATAGTTAACAATTGTAATGACTCTGGTTCGGGTGCAAGAAATATTCATGCATTATTGCAAAATAATGTCTTGCCTTTATTATCTGAATCTTTACTTGATAGTCTTGTTAGTAGTAACAAAATCAATGATATATCATTAGATATAAATAATGGTTCTTTTGTTGTTAATATAAATTGATATATTTAAATTAGTTTCTTGTTTCTTTTTTGGAGTCGGATTATAATTTGTCCGTCTTCATTAATTGATGGAACATTGAGACATTGTCTTCGTCTAGGGAAAGGATATTGAAGACCTTTTCGTTGCGCAGTTAGAGATAATGATTTCAAAGGAATTTTGGGAAACCAAAAGTAAATGATCCAATGTAATGGATGTTATTTATAAATTAAAAGGAGCATTATCAAATGCAATCAAATACATATTTAAAATACGGTTCAATTAAAGGCGAAACTACTGCTGAGTCTTTTAAAGATTTAATCACAGTTTTATCATTAGATTGGAACGTAAGCCGTGAAATTTCAGCACACACTGGTACAGCAATGGACCGTGAATCTAGCTCAACTCGCTTAGGTGATGTAACTATCACTAAACTTCAAGATAAAGCGTCTCCAGACCTTTTCAAAGAAGCGACAATTGGTAAAGGCCTTCCGGCTGTTTTCCACATCACTAAGCAAGGTGATAAAGTTGAAGAAATCATGAAAATCGAACTTACAGATGCAATGATCTCTAGCTACTCTGTATCAGTTCAAAACGACCGTCCAGTTGAAACAATCACTATCAGCTACACAGAAATGATGATGACTGTTACTCCTACAGACGACAAAAATAACATCACTGCACCACTTGTTTATGGTTACAGCGGTGTTAAAGGTCAGCAAATGTAATTTTTTGCAGTACCTAATAGCTCTGAGTTTTACTCAGAGCTTTTTTGATCTTTAGGAAATAGGAAGCATGGAATGCAAAAAGCGACACAAGATAATAATGTAATTCAGATTAACACCCCAGCAGGTAAAGATGCACTTTACTTAACTCGACTGGTGGTGCAAGAGTCTATGTCTGATTTGTTTGTGATGTCAGTGAATATGTTCACTATAGGCACACAAATAGCGCATGAAGATCTGGTGGGAAAACCTGTTTCTATTAAAGTAAAGAATGCCGATAGCGCAGGTGAGCGTTATTTTCATGGCATAGTTAGCCAATTAGTATCTAATGGTAGCCGCACCGCTGATATTGATGAGCAAAAAAATTATATAGATTACCACGCTACAATTGTGCCTTTCGCAGCATCAATGCGAAACCGAAAAAACAGTCGGATCTTTCAAAAGAAAAGTATAAAAGACATTTTTGCCGATTTGTTTGGTCAACACAGTGTCGCTTTTAAAGATAATACAACTAAAACGTATCCTAAGTACGAGTATTGTGTTCAATACCAAGAGTCAGATTTTGACTTTATTCAACGCTTGCTTCAGCAAGAAGGTATTTTTTATTTTTTCGAGCATAGTAACAGTGCACATACGTTAGTACTTGCTGATGATATAACAGCTTACGAAGAATGCGCTGAAGCAAAAGTAGAGTTTACCTCTGGTCACCTCAGTGAGTCACACATAAATAAATGGCAAGGTGGTTTAAGTATTGCGCCTGGCAGCTACAAGCGTATTGGCTATGATTTTAAGCAACCACCACGATACCCTGATGGCGATCACAAAAAAGCTGATTTACCAACCCAGTCAGTCGCTGAAATTTTTGAATATACCGCAGAAGCCGAAACCCATCCAAGAGCTGCAGGTTTGGCAGCCGTTCAACTTGAATCATTACAGCGTAATATGAAGTTAAGTAGCGGTAGAAGTGATTGCCGTTCATTCTCGGTAGGTAAATTATTTAGCTTTAAAAAACATGAAGACCCGCGCCTAGAAGGTAAAACGTTTGCTATCACCTCGTTACTAACGTCTATAACGGTGCCAAATCAGTCAGGTACTCAGCAATCTGGCGCGCAAGAAGTATTTACCAACCACTTTGAATGTGTGCCAAAAGATGTGCCATATCGTGCAGCTCACAGCATGCGCAAACCTGTTATTCATGGTGTGCAAACAGCCATAGTTACGGGCGACAGCGCAGATGAAATTATGGTTGATCAATACGGACGTGTGAAAGTGCAGTTCGATTGGGACCGAGAAGGTAAAAAAGACTCGCAAAGTTCATGTTGGATCAGGGTTGCGCAAAACTGGGCCGGTAAAAAATGGGGGGCATTTTTCTTTCCTCGTGTCGGGCAAGAGGTATTAGTCGACTTTATTAATGGGGATCCTGATCAGCCAATCATTAGCGGTGCAGTATACAACGCTGACTTAATGCCTCCTTATGCATTACCTGCAGATAAAACACAAAGCGGTATTAAAACACGCTCAACAAAAGAGGGCGGTGCCGATAATTTTAATGAACTGCGTTTTGAAGATAAAAAAGGCAGTGAGCTTGTATACATGCAAGCTGAAAAAGATAAGCAGCTGTATGTAAAAAATGATCAAAAAGAAAAAATTGATAATGATCGATTCCTTGAAGTGGGCAACAATGATGATGCCAAAGTAAAAGTGAATCGCACCGTCGATATCGGTGAAAATGACACATTGAAAGTGGGTAAATCACTCAATATCGAAGCAGGAAAAGAAATCGTTATTAAGACCGGATCGGCAAAAATTACTATGAGCAGTAGCGGGAATATTTCAATTGAAGGCACAAATATTAATATTAAAGGCAGTAATGTAAAGGTTGATGGGAGTGCAATTACCCTTTCTGCTGGCATGATCAAGTTGAACTAGCATGGAATTACATAATACGTTTCAACCAGGTGTCGTGCATGGCGCAGCAAGTAATGGCATTACCGTTTATTGCCGTTATGGGCTTCCTCATTTGGTGTGTCTTTGTGTAAATCGCCCAGATGATCCGTTTTTAAACTTGCCAATAGATTATTTTAAGGGCCTAGATGGTTATTTTGCTGAGCAATTTTTTATAAACCTTCACCCTGTACTCAATAGTAGCAATGTGTTGTCGCATATTTACCAATACGCAACACAAACAAGCTCAATAATAAACGATCTCTCGTATGCAGAAATAGCGCAAGAGTTGGCAAAACTCGTGAGCACAAATAAGTTACAAGTTATTCCTTTAAACGAATAGCCAATAACAAGGAAAGGAATATGGGAAAACCCGCTTCAACGTTAGGGCACATGCATGTTTGCCCAAAAGTAACAGGTACAGTACCTCATGTTGGAGGGCCAATTGTAGTGGGTTCGGCCAATGTGTTGATTGGTAATATGCCTGCCGCAAGAAAAGGCGACATGCTTGTATGTGTTGGCCCACCAGATAGCATTAATAGCGGTTCTGGCACAGTTAAAATAAATGGGAAACCTGCGGCTAGAATGGGTGACAGTACTTCTCATGGCGGTAAAATTGTTTTAGGTAACCCAACAGTTTTAATTGGTGGCTAAGGTGTTATCACTCATTCTAAATGAGCATAAAGCAGCTCTATCAAATTTAAAAATGATGCAGCAAAGTGCTTTTTATAGCATTGGGTTTATTGCTCAAGTTCGTCAGCAGTTAATTTTAAAAGTACAAGCATCTCAGAGCGCTAGCAATGTACAGTTTGAAATGGTGCAGTGCATTATTGAAGAGCTCGAGACGTTAAAACAGCAAGAAACGTCATTAGATGACATTGCAGAAGCATGCTTGGTTGCGCTGCAATTAATGTCGAGCTCTCAAAAGCAGAGGTTTTTGGGGTTATTAAACCGACATGAGTTTACGCTTTTAAAACATAAGCTTTTGCAGAAGAGCTTAACAATAAGTGGGCCAGCCAATAGCGATCTTTTGAATTGGGCAAATGTGTACGGTAATTCAGAGACACAGGCGATTATTTATAAAGCAATAAAACGTGCTGTAAAACAGCTGCCAGATATGCCTGAAATGCAAGAAACAGTAAACGCATTTGAAAATGCTGCGATGATTAATTCACCGTTAATGTCTGTGTACCTATTATTGCTAGACCCACAAAGGATGAATTTTGTTTGCAACTATGTGAGCCAGCAGTTTACTCGAGAGCAAGCTATTGCGGTGCTATTGCAAACTGGGGCAACAAAATATGTCCCTATGGCTGTTGCGCTGTTAACCGAAGTGAGGTCGGCCAAGAATCTTGTTGCTGGTATTAAACGCTGCTTTGGTAGTCAGCTCGATGAATTAGTTGCATTTGATACTCAAATTCAGGCTGGCGATTGTAAGCAAGCCGCTGTTGATTTTCAGCGCCAATTTGCATTGAGCTGGCCAGAGCAAAAGATCAACTTTAATGATCAAACCCTGGTTTATGGCTTTGCGATGAATAGGCCTGTCAGTGTAGCAAGCCTGCAAGGTGTTGATTTTTTTAGTTGGCAGGTAATTACAATTTTAAATGCGCTTAAATATGACTGTCGAAATAGTCAAGCGAGTTAGCATTGAGTGCATTTAAAATTTCAATACAGCAGTTTGATACACCTTATGAAGTAGCCCCAGAAGTATTAATACTAGAGGGGAGCTCGGGTCATGAGCAAGTGCAAAACTGGCATTCATTTGATGCCTTTATTTATGACTGTATTGTAAAAGCAAAGTCAGTAATGAAAGAGTCAGACGTGCAGCAACCGTTAATTTGGTTATTACCGGCACTGCCTTTTCAAACTGAGCACAAGACACTGTTTATAAATAGCCTGCAGCAGCGTTATGGCATTGCTGTCGAACAGATTATTTTTGAAGGCGCAAACGCTATGCACAGTGCGATTGCATTAGCCAAAGAGCAAAATTTTAGTGCTTTTGACGTGGTAGCAATTGATGGTGTGTTTAAAGCCTCAAAGCATAACGGCTTTGAATATTTAGGTATAGCGGCTTGTAAGGCATGTGTTGAATTTACTCAGGTAGGCTGGGCGTTGCAATCTACGAACATGTGTTCTTCTGTAGATATAGCAAAACATCAGCCTTTACATGCAGAGCTTGAACGAATTTTATCGCTAAATGAACAAAAAATAGATTTAGTGTTTGCCCCAGGTAATGGCCTAGAAAGTGATGATTGGGTAAGTTATTTACCTGTTTTAAGTAAAAAAATTAATGAACAAACGATGTTCCAACTTCCTAATTATAAATTAGGCAAAATGGGAGCAATAGAAGGGGTTGTAAACCTCGCAAGCCTGACAAATAGCGCCCTTTATGCTGAGCGTTTTGGGCAGGCGTTAATAATTTCGCAAGAGTACAACAAGTACCAAGCCGTCGCGTCATACTTATGGATAAGTAAGGAAATGTGCAACTAATGGATAGTAAAGCAGTTGTGTTACAGGGAACACGTTATCCCATCTGCCTCGTGTTAGCTAAACAGCCAGCCCCCAGTGGTTTTATTGCTGTCGCAACGAATACGCCGGATAGTGCCTACAAATTTGTAGCTGAGGTTGGTGCGGTATTAAGTGGCGATGCTGCTAAACGATTAGATCTTATTCAATTGTTAAATGTTGCTGGTATTAATTGTCCAAGGCAAGCAACAGCGCGCGAAACTGCATCGGCTTTGATAAAAGCTTTAACGTCAGGTGCCATTACGTGCTATCAGCAGCAAGTAAAAAGCACAATACAAGTTAGTGATAATACTCGCTCATCGCAAAGTAGCAGTTCAGCGTCTTCGGCTGTGCCAAGTAATGCCAAAAAAGCAACGCAAGCACCTGCTAGCAATAAGGGCAGTGCCAGTAACACAACCGCAAGTGAAACCCCTATAACAGAACAAGAATGCCGTTCAGACCCGGTTTCGATGCTAACAGGCGAAGAAATTCTTCCTTTAACTGACTTCTCATTAGCCGCAAATAGGCCTTTAACGTGGCGTCGGTTATATCGTTCGTCTCACTGTAATCAAAAAACAATACTGGGTAATGGCTGGCGTCACGATTATTTAGTGCAATTAACCGAGCATTACCTACCACCGCCGAAAGTGGGCCCAAAGAAAAAGGGCACCTACTGGCTTGAGTATCATGACGAACATGGTGCGACTCATAAGTTTGAAAAAGTGAAGCCGGGGCAATCGAGTTATCAGTTAAGTAGTAACTTGGTGCTTCATTACAAAGAAAATGGCAAGCAAGTATTAGTAACACCAGATGATAAACACCTGACGTTTATGCCGGGTGGATCAGCATGGTTGCTCGAAAAAATCATCAATGAAAAAGGTCAAAGCACCCGTTTTTATTATGATTCGATGGAGCGTTTACAACGTATTGAAGTAAACAAAGTACGCGGCTGTGTACTGAAATATAATAAGCATGGTTTGCTCAAAACGGTGCACGCTTATCGTACTAATGAACAAGGAAAATTAGTTCTTTTAGATCAGCCATTAGCCAGTTATGAGTATGATGAACAGTCAAACTTAGTGGCGGCAACAAACCAATTTGCTGAACAAGAGCGTTATAAATATAACGCTGCAAATTTACTAATAAAGCGAACCAGAGCAAGCGGTTTTAGTCATCACTTTGAGTGGGACTCGTATGGTTATGATGCCAAATGTATTAAACAGTGGGGGGATGACAACACCTATTGTTATCGGTTCGAGTATCAAGGCAATAAAACAACCAGTATAGATTCACGCGGCAACCAAGAGCACTTTGTGCACAATGAGCAAGGTAAGCTGATTGAGCACACTGATGCCAACGGTAATATCACGCGCTATGATTACAACTCGCTAGGGCAAAAAGTAGCGCAAACTGATGCTCTAGGCTATCAAACGCTTTATACCTATACGGAATACGGCCAACTTGAATCAGTCACCCAAGCTGATGGTAACCGCACTCAATTTGGCTATAACCAACTTGGTCAACAAGTCGTTGTTATTTTGCCAAATGGCGAGAAGATTAAACGCCAATATAGTGCCTCAGGGTTATTACAAAGTGAAACCCAAGCAGATGGGCGAATTGCTCTTTATAGTTATGACAAACAAGGTAATTTGACCCAACATATCACACCAAACGGTCATGTATTAAAATACACGTGGAATGAACAAGGTGAGCTACTTGCAAAGCAGCACAATGATGAGCTCATCCGTTATAGCTACGATAACCTCGGTCGTGTAAACGCAACCATCAACCAAGCCGGTCTGCTTACTCAATATAAATATAATGAGCAAGGGCAACTAGTTGAAACAACCGCGTTTGAGCAAAGCAACCCTGATAACAAACAACAACAGCTTTTTACTTATGATGATGCTGGTCGATTAGTTAGTTCGAAAAACGGTAATGGTGATACCACAGAGCAGCACTTTGAGGGGCTAAGCCAACCCCATTGCGTGATCCAGCCAGATGGCAGTGCACTGCATTTAACGTATGATAAAGAGCGAAATTTAACCGCAATCGAGCGTAGTGACGGCCATATTTATCGTATCAATTACGATGCAAACGAAAACCCAATACAAATCACGGGTTTTGATGGTACTGAGCAGCAATTTAAGTACGACGCATGTAATCGCTTAGCGGCTGTCACGCAAAGCGACAAACGCCATGTGAATATTAAGCGTGATAAGCTAGGTCGTGTTATTTCGCAGCACGCAAGTCTAGCCACAAATAAACATATAGTTAATAACGCTAACCACTACAGTTATACGCCAGAGGGCAAAATAGCGCGTGCTCATAATGAACAATCAACGATTAAACAGTCGTTTGATAAAGGCGGACGACTACTCAGTGTTGAACAAATTCACAACCAGTCTCAAACCCATAAACTTGCATACAGCTACGATGACTATGGCAGACGACAGTCTCTTACCTTGCCAGACTCAACAATCCTTTATTACAACTACAATAGTTTTGGTCAGTTAAGTGTTATACAGGTAAAGCGAGCGGATAGTGAGTTAGCAAAACTCGTCGAGCTTGGCTACGACAGCCAAAATAATATCAAAACTCAACGTTTCGGTAATCAGGTTACTCTTAATCAGGCGTTTGATGTATTTGGGCGTTTAACGCATCAGCAACTATCGCATCCAGAGCACACACTATTTGATAGCTGTGATTATCAATATGATGCGGTCAATCAACTTATTGCGCGTGAAGAACAAGGCATTAGCTGCCAAAATACACAGTTTGAATACAATAGCCTTGGCCAGTTAATTCAGCAAAATCTAGCTGATGCAAAGTCGGATACACAAGCGCCAGAAACCGCCAAGCAATTTCAGTGGGACAGCTTTGGTAACCCGATTAGCCAAACTCAAGCGCAGCATGATGAAGCAGTCAATAAACAAGAAGCTAATGATGCTGTTATACATAGCCAAGTCGATGCCGACAGGTTAACGCATTTTGGCGATAGCGATTTTGAATACGATGACTGTGGTAACCAAGTTCGTGAAACGGGCAAAGGTATAAAAACGCACCGTGAATACAATGCGTTCAACCAATTAAGCAGCTTTAACAACAACGGCACGCTAACACATTACGACTACGACCCACTGGGTCGTCGCATTGCTAAGCAGACTGAGCATGGCAAGATTGATTATATTTGGGATAACGACCAGTTAATTGGTGAATACCAACACGGCGAGTATACCTGGTATATCAACCTACCCAATCAATTTCACCCGGTCGCACTGATTAAACAAGGTGAGCTGTATTATTACCACCTAGACCAACTAAATACCCCACGTTTTGTTACAAACAACAATGCAGAAGTTGTATGGCAAAACCATGCTGATGTGTACGGCTATGAAGAACCAGAAACCCATGCTGGCTTTAATAAAGAAAACAGCTTCACTCAGCCAATACGTTTTCAAGGACAATATTTTGATGATGAAAGCGGCCTACACTACAACCGCTACCGCTATTATAGCCCCAAACAACAACGTTTTATAAACCAAGACCCGATAGGCTTAGTTGGCGGCATAAACCACTACCAATACGCGCCGAATCCGGTGAATTGGGTGGATCCGTTAGGATTGAGTTGTAAGGAAGGGATAGCAAAGATATATAGAATGGGGCGTGGAAGTGATATGCACTTTGCAATTGAAGTTACGACTCAAAATTGGGAACCTGAAATATCTCACCAATACGGAAGTACAGGTACGCCTACGGCTATTATTGACTTTGATCCTAAGAATACGAATTTGCCTATTGTTCATACAATTTCTGTTGTATTGCCAGATGCTCTTGCTGCTAGAAAGAGGCAGGTGGAGTTAAAGGATGCATCATATTTGGCGTTAGACGCTGTTGATTACGATCCTATGAAGCTTGATACACCCGCTTATGATGCAGTCAAGCAAAGCTGTTTAACTCATGTATTTGATATACTTAAAGCAGGTGGAAGAGATGACGCCCCTTCAACTTCCGAAGTAAAGGAAAGTAAAAAGTATTTACTTAAATTAACAAAAGAAGAAAAAGAGAGAACTGATGGATAGAAAAAACAACACAAAATATAAAAACTTTGTTGATAATGCAATAAGAAGTCCAAATCTATGTATCCACATTAAAGATAATATTGAAGAATGTGACGAAAAGATGAAAATTTATCCTGTTTATGAACAAAACTTTTTAAGTGATAGCTTCTTATCGTTTTGGTTTTGTGAGGAGTGTTTCCAAAACTGTAAATTACCTAAGCCAGGAGTTATGGTTTATCATGAAAACTTCGATGAATTATCTTTTCAGGATGATATAAAAATAAAAAATCCTTATAAGGATTTTATTGATGAAAACATAAAATACACAGTTAGGAATTCTGAATTTATTAAAAAATATAAGCCACAATTAGAAATTATGACAAGGGAAAAGTGTAATGTTGTAGATTTTTTAATTGAAGAGAGTGAGGGGGATATTTAGTTATCAATGTTTTTTATTATTAGTTGGTGTTAAGGTATGGGTTTTCAGTTTTTTATAGCTGCTTTGATACTATTTTGATATTAAATTACGGTGACTTAATGTGAGGGGGTGGTGTTGTTTTTTATTTTTAATGTTTAGAAGTGTTTGGTTGATATTTTAGGTGTTATAAGTTTATCAGTGCGTAATTCTATTTATATATTTTGTTAAATGTTATTTAGATGGTTTTTTGAATAAAATCTATTTTTACATAGCTTGAGGAAGGCTTGATAAATTATCTAATAGTCAGCTTATGATGAAATTGTAGCGACGAGTTTAAAATTCTCAATGTTATGATTTTTGTGTTTATAACATGAACTTTTTTTTGGTTTTAAAAGTAAATTAAATATGTTGGAAAGGATTCAATAATGTTCAATAGTGACTATCATCGTTACAAAGAAAGGGGGTTAAGAGCACGCCTTAGTTTTGAAATGGATCAAGAGCGGCTTTTTAAAAGTATCGATAAGATACCTGGCTTGGCAGGTGCCGGGGTTGTATATATAGATTCAAGTTTTACTGTCGTAGAGTTAAGACCTTATAGTGGCACGTCTTTAGCCCCCACCAAAATAGTACTTCGTGAACAGCCTAGAAATATGAATCAGGCTGAGTTTGCAGGCCATCTTAAAAATAGTCAAAACAATGTACGAGAATCTCGTTTAGTCGGTGAAATTGCTGGCACAGTCTTAAGCTGTAGCGCTGCAGTGTTAGGATGGATCGTTGTATTTGGAAGTGCTGCTGCAATTCCACTCTCTGGAGGGACAAGTTCAGCAGTTACTTATTTGGCTGTAGCAGCAAGTACGGCAAGCTCACTTCAATGTATTAATGGAGGGGTACGAACTTATAACGAAAGCGTAAATCCAGAGTTAAATGATTTGTACGACTCTAAAGAATGGTATCAAAATGTAACCATGGCGTTAGATGTGATTTCATTAGCAGGTGCAGCAGCTGCGGGGGCTGCAACATTAAAAGCTGTGAAATTATTAAAAGCAAATACAAACAAGAGTACAGATGTATTACTAAAAGGGCTTACTCGTAGTGAAAGGAAGCGTTTAACGCAGGATATAATTAGGATGAATCATCCAGGAGTGTCTAATAATATTTTGAAAAGAATGGTCAGAACAGGGCAATTTCCTAAAAGGTATAGTGGACTTCAGATTACACAAGCTTTAAAGCTGCAAATCAAAGATGCTGTAGGTGCATCTATTAGCTTTAGCGGAAGTGCATTATCAGGGGGTGTAAACTCTCTTGCTGTTGGAATTTATGAGGAGTTTAGTAAATAGTGTCAAAAAACTATAGAGTGTCGATATTTCCACCTTGGGAATTATTGCGGTCATTTTTATTTGTTACCGTGCTTTTACTTTTGGGAACTGTTTTTTCTGGAATGACTTTCTTAACGCAATATTTTAGTGCCGAGCCTGAATGGATTATCGTTATTTTGTTTTCTGTTGGCACAGCGTTTTGTCTATTAAACTTTAAAGTGAGTCACGGCTCTTATACGTGTGCAAAAATATTAAAGTATTACGCGTTATTTTTAGCACTTATTTGTATGCCTGCTTTTATATTAATTGATGGAGCTCCCTATAAAATAGCTTCTGCTATCAATATCGTATTGATGTTACTCGCGTTTTATATAATCAAAAGTGAAAAATACCAAAGTTTAGTTCAATATCAGTTTGATTTTTTTAAGGATATAAAAGAGGCTCGAGCAGCAATTGAGCAAGAAGTGTTGCGCAATAGAAATCAGAATCGAAAGTAATACTATATAATTCTTCAGGGGATAAAGCATCTTAGCTTAAAACTGATAATACCGAGAAAGTAACAAATTCTTTCTGTCATAAGTTAAAGGGAGGTTTAAGCATATGTTTGGCTTAATAAAAAAATTCGATGTTCATATGTGCTCTGAGGTTAAGGGAGTTATTACTTTAAAGGGAAAACCTGTAGAAGGAGCTGTTATTATTCGAAACTTGAAGTTTGCCCACAGAGTTGAAAAAGAGGATCAAGTTTTAACTGCAGCTGATGGCTCATTCTTCATGCCAGAAGTAGTGATCGACTCTAAAATTCCTGGAGATATGTTTTCTCATGAAGTTACTTACCAATATATAACAGTCTTATACAATTCAAGTGAATACGAATTATGGAATTGTGAGTTAGTAGGAATTGAAGAGCGAAATGAATATAAAGAAAAGTTAAATAGCTTGATAGCTGACTTATCATCTCAAAATGTAGATTTCATATTTACAAACCATTCTAATAAGAACTTAAATTTTTATGGTTCGACAATTTGTAGATGGAAAAATGACTTTGAAATATACGAAAACGAGGATGACACGGATTATTTTAAAGATTTTAGATAGTAAAAGGAGATTACATGAATGTTTTATCGCCAAGTTTAGCGGCGCAATTGGCTAACTTTGCTTATAAAAGCTTAGAAGCAAATAATACTTCTAGAAAAATAAATGCCAACCCAATCATTACTAGCCACTTTGCATTTGATCCATCAGCTTCAACGTTTACAGGCATTAGCGGAACTGCTGCTGAGCATATTTTGGATCATTGTACAGGGTTTGGCTTTTTTGGAATTGGTAATAATAAAGGAAACCATAAGGGTGAAGTAGTGTTAACTTTCCGTGGTACTGCAGGTATTGCTGACACACTAACTGATCTACACTGCGGAGTGACTGTGGGGCCAAACTATAAAGCCGTACATGCAGGTTTTAATCGTACTTTTGAATCTATTAAACCACAATTATCAAAGATACTCAGTAAATTAGGTAGCAGACCAGTTCATTGTGTCGGTCATAGTTTAGGTGGTGCTCTTGCAACATTGGCTGCTAATTGGATAAAGTCGCAATTTAAAATGCCGGTAAAGTTATATACATTTGGTGCTCCTAGAGTCGGCTGCAACCCATTTGCGATTCAAACTGAAACAAATTTAAATGGTATTTATCGTGCAGTACACAGGAGTGATCCAGTCCCTATGGTACCTGTTTGGCCATTTGTACATGCTGGGAGCGAGTATAGGCTTAGTACTTGTGTCTCTTTAACTGGGGCTGCTCACAAAATGGCAGGGAATGCACCAGGTTATATTAATACCGCTTCTCGTTACCCAGACTATAAAAGTATGGAAAGAGGCTCATTATCTAATTTGACGATGACACGTTTAAAGTACGTTAATCGCCACCATGCATCATTTAATGCTCTCTGGGCAGATAAAATCACGAGCGCACTATTAACGCTCTTACGAGAGAGTGGCAAAATAACAAGCATATTAGCGCAAGGAGTCGTTGCTTGTACTTTGACTATATATGATGCTTTAGCGCGTAGCTTGGTTGAAATATCAAAAATGTCCTCGAAATATGCAGAAGATTGTAAAGGGGTGCTAGGCCATATACTTAACTTTGTTGGTAAGTCTGGCGTTACTTTGGTTGATATTACCTATTCCAAAGTGAAGAAAATACTTTATTGGATGCTAGAGAAACTCAATCAGTTAGTAATAGCAGCAGTAAAAGTATCTCCTTATATTGGAATTAGTTAAACAAGGTCATATTGTATGAAGCCCATATACGCTAATTTAAAACTCATGGGCTTTATTCACCTATTTTAAATCAAGAAGTTTAATCTCACAGCAAGGAGCTATAAACGCTATTAAATGCGCTATAGAAATAGTATGGAACAACTACATCAACAAACACTCACCCAACTAGTCAACGATGTTTATAACAAACCGGACTTAATCGAAGAGCATCAGGTTCTTATTCAACCCTTATTAAAAGACTTGGTGGCCTGTGCGCCAGCGGGTTTTGAGGGGATGGCTACGATGATCCACAGCCATTTTGTCAATGGACTTAAATCTACCAATCCAAATATTCAAAAGTTTGAACTTGAGTCAGGGCTTTTAAAGCTTAAGCCTTATTTTCAACGAATTAATCAGTAAGCTACAAAAGCTTGAGTTTAGGTAAACAAAGTACAAGGGTGGTTTATGTCATTAATGAATGCGTGCATTTTAATGCTACTGTTACAGCCATTGTTTGTTTACTTTGCGTTATTTGCAAAAGAAGTTGATCTTAATGAAGACTCGCAAGATTCGACTGTCATGCTATTTAACTTTGGTCTTTTGGGTATCACGCCTAGTGTTGCTTATTTTTACATGGAGCAGTTTTGGTTCGCAGTTGGGATGTTAACTGGCGTCACACTATTAGGTTTAACACTTGCTAAAACTTTAGAATCAAAGGGCAAAAGGCCATTGGATCTCATCCTAACTTTGCGTTTTTTGACGTCGTGGCTGCTTATTTTTGGCGTTATATATTGGTTAATTTCATTATTTACAGGCTCACCAGAAGTTCAGCCAACAATTGCTGATGCTGATCAGCAAGTTGAGCCGTTTTATCAGCTATTTTGGCCTTCATTTTACTATTTAGGTTTAATGGTTTTTACATTTTTACTTAAAGTACTCGAGTTTCGCTTTCAATTAAAGCCAGCATTATCTGGTACTTTTTTGATACTTGCGGCAGCGTTAATCGGTATATCACCACTCGTTGATGGCAGTTTTATTCTTGGCTTGTTTATAAATATCGCCATATTTTTTATTTTTTTCTCTATGTATATGGAAATTAATAAAATAAATGCCCCCTCTGGCGGAGCGATTGCTTTTTTCTATGCATATATATTATCAATGGGAGTTGGGTTGGCCATTATCATAAAAATTATACGTGTAATATTTTTTACTTCTGAAGTTTGATTTTTAACCTTGCAAGGGAGGTTGTTTTTTAGTTATTATTTGTACCTGTTTTGTTGTTTTTATTCTGCGTAAATGAATAATGTATAAATCAGCATAATAAGGTTTTTGTTGCCATAAATTGCATTGCAAGGAGGCTTGGTGTGTTCTCATCAAGGGTTAGGCAGTTAGCTATATTAATTGCTACATTATTTGTTTTATTCACTACGACACAGGTATTTGCGAATATGTTTGGTTTTTTTAATAAAAGTGATTTTATTTTGTCTGCCCCTGTTAAAGGGCAGCTATTTGATGATGGGAAGCCTGTTGCAAATACCAAAGTGATGCGTTCACTTACTTACGGTGATGAATATATCGACGCAACAGTAACTGATGAACAGGGCTATTTTACGTTTTCAGAAAAAACAATTAAAACCAGTAAACCAGCTAACATGTTCGATAATGACTCATTGGTACAGCACATTTATTTAGAAAATGGCACGCCAGAGGGAATAGTATTGTGGTATACACTTGTGTCACTGCATGAAAATAGTCAAACCCTCAAACGATTACTTGCTGATTTAGAATGCGATATTTCTAAAGAGCCAGAAACATACGATATTCCTATCGAAGAAGATACAAGCCATACTTTTGCGATTTATACATCATGTAAACTTTAACCTAAAACATCTCATACAAAGGGAACTTATATGAATACCTTGACGCCTACTCAAGCGGTGCAACTCGCTGAGCTTGCTTATAAAGCAAAAAGTATTAAAACAACTAATTTACTTAATCACTCATTGCACGCTTCTTTGCGAAATAGCTTTAATTTCTCAATTAATCCAAGTGCTGTACAAGGTGTGTCGGGTGGGTTTTTCTCTCATTTATTTGGTTTAAGCACAGGTTTTGGTTTAGTTGCACACGGAAAAAATGAGTTTCAAGGTGATTCTGTTATCACCATTCGTGGCACTGCCTCTTTAAGAGATGGTTTAACAGATGCAAACTTCGGTTTAAGTGGTGGTTCAAACGGTAGTATGGTTCATGCGGGGTTTAATAAAACGTTTTACACCATGAAGCCGGGCCTACAAGAGTTTGTTACAGCAAATATACGAGATAAAGTAACAGGGTGCGTACATTTAGTTGGTCATAGCTTAGGTGGTGCACTTGCAAC
>Ga0213830_1000549_pt1 | contig 17964 bp, 13 predicted proteins | sample SWATP11_FD_161661 | JGI IMG/M metagenome (GOLD analysis project Ga0213830, IMG submission 161661) | Coastal seawater microbial communities from Marineland, Florida, United States - SWA TP1 #1 | ecosystem: Environmental > Aquatic > Marine > Coastal | place: USA: Florida | collected 2016-08-06 | reverse complement strand
TTTGAGGGGAAAAATCAGATTAAAGTGGATCTATTACGCCGCCAATCAGGTGGATCGATTACGGCACAAATGGGGTGGGTCCATTACGCCGCCAATGGAATGGATCCATAGCGGTGCCAATTAACAAGGGCAGAGAGAAGACAATAGATAAGACACTTAAAGACTATGGAGTTGTTGTTAAGCGTTTCTCTGAAGTGTTTCCTAATAAACCTGTTACTGACGTAACTCGACAAGATGTTGACACGTTTAGAACACTGTTGCTCAAAATGCCGACAAGACCAAAGAGAAACATATCGTGCCTCAGTGTTCACCAGCAAATTCAGAAGGCAGATGAACAAGGGTTGCCTCGCTTGTCTCCATCTACTGTTAAGAAACAGCTAATGGCTCTCAGTGCCGTCTTCGAGTTTGCTAAAGAGCAGTACATTATCGAAGTAAATCCTGTTCACGGCTCAACGAAACGCCTTAGTTCGTCTATCGAAAGACGCAAAGGTAGCGACAAGCAGTACAACAGTCGAGACCTTGAAGTCATCTTTAGCTCTCCAATATACACTTCTGGATTCAGAGGCCAGCAAAGCAAGTATGGTGAGGCTGTGTATTGGTTGCCTCTGTTAGCCTATTACACGGGTTGTCGAGCGGAAGAACTGGCTCAACTGTATGTTTCAGATATTCGAGAAACAGACGGTGTTCATTACTTGTCTATCGAAGCGGGTGCTCCAGATAAATCTGTTAAGAACGCTGGTAGCACGCGATATGTGCCATTGCATAAAGACCTTATCACTTTAGGTTTCTTGTCGTACCTCGAATCACTAGAGTCATCAGGTCGCTTGTTCCCAAAGCTGAAAAGGATAGGGGATGGACGATACGCCTTCCGTGTTGGTGATTGGTTAGCTGATTACTTCCGTGGAAAGTTAGATGTTGCCCATGAAGTGAAAGCTCTACACGCGTTCAGGCACACCTTCAAGACACAAGCTCGTCTTGCTGGTATACCTAAAGACGTTGCTGACATAATCAATGGGCATTCATCAGGTGACGTTTCAGGAAGTTATGGTGAGTATCCGTTGTCTATGCTTAAAGAGGCTTTAGATAAAATACCGTCAGTACCAGTTAATTTGAGTGAGATTCACTGGAAACTAGAGTACTGCTGAAGCAGGCCGCGTGGTAATAAGAGGGCACTTTGTTCGTTGCAAGTGCCCCTTTTGTTTGGCAGGTAAGTCGCGAAGTGTCGCTTTGACTTAAGTGGTGCAGATATGCTTTTCAGTCTGCTCACTCTAATTCATAGCTTTCCCAGAATTGCTTGGCTTCTGGTGAAGCGTTCTTCTTAACTTTCTCTAGTGTTTCTTCTTGGTACTTCGAAATATCCAGCAGGAAAGCCTGGGTTAGCTCTACAAAAGTCGTTTTCAGTCGACTGTTTGTGCTCCCTCCAGATAAGATGCCACCTTTGCTGTAAATTTTTGTATACATTATTGAGCTAACCTTATGTTTGTCGAGCCCAAAATTTCGGTCTTTCACATCAATCATATCAAATTGGAGATTGTAATATATCAAGCATGAAGATGAGCCATTTGAGTAACCGAGCGCCATAATAACTAAGTGATGCGGAAAGGAATCTTCATTAGTTGGGGTGACGTCAAATCCACTACGCTTTAGTTCAAGCTTGACGGCATTTGCGGCTGAAACGGAGTTTGTCCAGCAACCGTCTTCAACTTGGTCATCTACAATGACCTTAATAGGGTGGTTTCCCGAGTCGCTGAGTTGAAGCCATCTAGGGTCACGGTCGAAAATAACTGTATTAGATGCGACATCTACACTGTCCTGTGCAGAACAAATGCCAACAAGAGCGGTAAGCAAATAGAGTTTAATTATCCCTAACAATCTCATCAAGATATCCTTATGTTTTAACGAGCTTTAGGTTCAATATGCTACTACAGTTATTATTCAGAAAACAGTGACCTTACAAAGGTATTGAATTTTTTAGATGCCTAATAAAATAAGACTCGGGTTTACCTTCTACAAGATGGTTTTAGCTCTAATGCTGGCGGACAACACAATCGCCCTAGATAAGACACCTCGCATAAAGTTTGCACAAAACAATCTAAGAGTACTGTTTGGCAATATCTGACTTCATGTAAGACTCTATGGCTTTGTCTACGAGTGCCATATTCCCCTCGAAAGCGGCTAAGTATGCTTCACGCATTTGCCGAGTCATCTCCCCGTATGCCCCAGTAACCCAAGCAGTGAACTCCCAAGTCAAAGAGTCTTGTCGCCCAAGAACTTGCTCTACTCTTTTGTCGAGAACATCAAAGACTTTTTCACCAAAGGCTATCTGAATGTCAAAAACTCCGTATTCATCTACTCCAAATTTTCCTTTCAAGTAAGCTTTAACCATAGGGCAAAGGTCCTCGTCAGAAGTTAGATAGTTGGTGATGGTGGCGCTAGTTCCTGAGCGATGATATGCATCAATTACAGCTAAGATATCTTTGTTATTTGCGATTGTTGGGTTGATAGTAAGATGTTTCATATTCAATATTCTCCGTTGGTTATCTTTATATTAGTTTGCTAAATGGTGTTTTTTGATTAAGACGCTGCTGCGGTCGCTAGACTGTCAGCTAGTTCATTGCCGTAGACACCGTTGTGACCTCTTACCCATGTAATGCTGACCGTTGTCTTTTCTTGCTTCAGATTGTCGATACATTTCCATAGATCTTGGTTTGCTACAGGCTTTTTGTTAGCTGTTCGCCAGCCTTTTGCTTTCCACCCATCGAGCCACTGGTTATAGCCATCAGAAATCATTTTGTTATCTGTGTGGATGATATCTTTGGGCTCTGCTAATTCGAGCGCTTTAATTACAGCAAGCATTTCACACCGTACATTCGTTGTCGTATCGTTTGCTTCGGGTAAAACGGCCTCACTAAGCTCACTTATAAGTTCGTTAGTAGGGCTTAGCACAGCTATGCCGATACCTCCCAACGTACAGCCGTTCTGGTTGTTGGGCGCTGCACCATCGGTGTAGATATGGCGTACGGTGATAGTAGATTCTTGGTTAGTCATTGGTGTTCCTTTTTTTGGTTTAGTCTTGTTGTTTATGGTTAGTAAGAAAGGCTCAGGTACTGCTCTACACACTCATTAATGAGCTTGTTAGCACTGAGCTTTTTATCTGATGTTGCTTGTCGTTTTGCTTGACGTTCACGTAGAAGTTGAAGCGCCTTGTTCGATAGTTTCACGCTTAAATTCTGTGTGTTAAGTGTTTTGTATGGCATGGTGTTACCTCTTTAGATTTTTTGAAAAAACAGTAGCCGTACGCTGGTGGCGTAAAGCTGCTTATGGTTAGGCTTTTAGAGTTTTAGGAAAACGCTAGACAGGGACTTACACGCGAACACTTACAAAAAAGTTGTGAGTGGTTATAAGTCTGTCTTAGGTAGTGAATACATAAATGGTTAGTTGTAATGTGAGTTAGGTACAACCACTAACTACGGAGCAAACAAATAGCCCTAGTTACATAAAGGAGTGAACTGTAAAAAGGCTAGGTGTACTAACTAACAACCATCTAATGTGTATATGTAGAGGGAATAGATAAGTCTAGCTTAGAGCCTAGCTTATAGTTCTAACACTCTCTATTCCTTCTAAGGTCGGACAGTCGTACGTCTTGAAAAGTCAGGGGCTAGTTTACTAACAATCACCTCATATGTTTATGTAGGGAGGAGTGGGTATGTATAGCTTAGAGCTTAGCTTATAGTTCTTATCGCCTTCTTCTTTCCCTCTTATGTCGGACAGTCATATGCTGGTCGTAGTTAATGCCTCTCGAACTATTGAAGTTAAAGCTGTAGAGGAGGCTCGCTTCAGCCGTTTGTATCGTTTAGTTTTTTCTTTGCCTATGTCGGACAGTCGCAATCGTAGTGAAGTCAGAGGCTTTAAGGTTAACCAATATCCATGAGATGTTTGTATGTAGTGAGGTGCTCTAAAGCAAACCATAAGTCTACTTTAGAGCTGGTCTTGGGTTCATTAGACCTGCCACCTGCCTTTGTTGAACCTCAACCCACCGCTACAAAATCAATGACTGAGCTTTGATGCTCTGTTATATCCTGCGAATAGTTGGGCTCTTGTAGTTCGCCTTTTTCTTTGTATATGTCGGACAGTCGCAACAACAGTAAAAAATGAAGTTGTAGTGCATAGCCACTTTTTACACGACTACATTCTGTAAAAATGTTACTGAAGCCTATGCCAGCTATGTTTATTAGGCGTGAAGTGTGGTCATGAGAGCGCCTGTATGGATCTGTGAGAAACCTTAAGGCGCTTGAGGTCAGGTTGTACCATCTATCTGACTGCTAGGCTCAGAGAGAAGCACAGATCGAAATACTTGGTCTACGTCAACGTTGACGCTTTCAGGTTTCATTGAGGTGAATGAAAACTCAACTAGAAACTAAACAGATGATAGTGCGAAAGGTTAGCTTGTAGCTCTCTCTTTCTTCACAGCTTGAACAGTTGAAGGTGAAATATTGAGTTGTGTTGCTATCTTACGAATACTCACGCCTTCATCTAACAACTGACTCACACGTTCACGGTCAACGCTTTGCGGTCTGCCCTTATACTTGCCTTCCTTCTTCGCTATGGCGATACCTTCACGCTGTCTTTCTAACATCATAGAGCGTTCAAACTGATAGATACCGCCAAGCATAGTGAGCATTAGGTCTTGCATTGCGTCATTCGCATCGGCTGTGAAGGTCATATTCTCTTTGTAGAACTTCAAGGTAACGCCCTTGGCTTTAAGCGACTCCACCAGTTCTAGTAAATCACCAACGTTTCTAGCCATACGTGATATGTCGTGTACGTGAACAATGTCACCAGCTCTCAAGTGTTCGAGCATAATCGTTAGCTGTGGTCTGTTCTTGTCCTTGCCTGAGCATTTATCAGTGTACACCTTGTCCAGCGTTAGCCCTTCAAGCTGTCTTGCTGTGTTCTGGTCTACTGTACTAACGCGAATGTATCCAATGTTCTGGCTCATGCTACTGCTTCCCTTAAGTGTGTGGTTTTATGTCTAAGACGTTTAAATGATAATCGTACCAATAAATAAAAGTCAACTTAAAACCATACAAATAACTTATCAAAAGTGTACCAATCAAGTGTACTGCTATGGATATACCCTGCTGGTACAGTGCTTTTGGTCGTAAGCGCCACCAGCATATACTGCGCGTTGTCTTCGTGTTTGGTCAATGAACGTTGTGACTGGCTTGAAGATTGTCTTAGCGATATTCCTGTGGTGCGTAGAGGCACCCTATGGGGGGAATTGAAGCTTTATCATTGTCGATTTGGCCTCTCAAATTTTTGTAGTGAAAAAGTGACTGGTCGGAGTTGTATTGTTGACAAGTGGGTGGTATGGAGTTAAAGTCACTCAAAGGCTAGCGCAGACTAGCTTTAGACATCGCTAAAGCGAAAATTAAGAGATTGTGATTGAGAATGTGAATTGGAGGTACTTATGTTTTACAACGCTTTTTAATAGGATTTTATAATGAATTATGTTTTAACTCTATCGTTCCCTATCATACTATCTTCACTGAAGACTCTAATCTCTATACTTAGCTTTAAGAACGTAACGTCAAACCAGAATGAACTGAGGCGCATTCAGGTATTGAAAGACTTTATTACTCGTGATTCAAGCGGTTTTACATCTATCGAGCATAACCTTACCGAGTTGAATGCTCTATTAGCTGGGAAAGTACATCTAAATAGTAAACGAAAGCCTTGCAGTTTGACTGAACTGTTCTCCAAATATCCATTGAATCAATATGGCAACGTGTACGGTATTGCTCGTATCGCACATAATCAGCGAACGTACGTTTCAAAAAAAAGCATCAATGAGTTAGAGAGCTTAGTCCACACAAAGCTAGAAACGTCATTGCTCCAAATCGAAGAACTCATGCGGTATGGAGTTAATCCGGTCGAATATCATGACCAAGCGAGAGGGCTACGAAATATCTTGCAAGCTGTTCAGTCTATGCACTTGGGTCATTATTACATGAATCGAAGAGCCCAATTAGAGCGCATAGAGCAAGTTCTAAAGGATAGATACAGTCCAACTTGACAAGGTGGTACGATTTGGTGGTACAGTTAGGCTTCTATTTTGTTTTTAATTACTAGTAATATCAGTTGGTTACATGTTTAAAGCTCGTATCGAGGGTTCGAATCCCTCTCTCTCCGCCAAATACAATAACCCCATGATTTAAAAAAGTTTATCTGATTTTAAAAATGGGGTTTTCTTTTTTGCCACATAACTTTGCCACACAAAAGGTGAATTATGTCGCGCACTCCTTTATATCTATACCGCATTAAAAACTCTAAAAATTATTATTTTCGTATAAGAAAAAATCTCGTTTTTCAAAAATTAAGCTACCTTACCCTCGACTCGTCACATTTTGTCGCATCGCTTAAGACCTCTAAGTTTGATGAGGCAATGTGGTTAGCACAATTCATAGTGAAACGATTAAAGGAAGAAATGAACATGGAAAACGCAGAACAGTATGCATTTGGATCCCACCCCCTAAACGGCAAACGTTTAGGCGCATTGATGGACAAGCTTGGCGTTGACGAGCGTATGTTTGCACTAAAAACGAAATCCTTTTTAAAGGCCCGCTTTACGTATTGGCTAGCACTAGGTAAGAAGATGCTTCAAGTTGGGCTTTTTGAACCAGAGCAGTTACAAATCTTGAGAACGGTTAGACCCAGTGTGTTACAAAAGCATTATGGGTTGGGTGAAATGGCAGATATGCATCCAACCCCCAATGCGTCAAGGGTGCAGGATTTATGTGAGGCAGCGCAATCGCTTGGGTTCAACGTCGATCCTCGTGCCGAAGATGCACTTATGTTAAATCGGCTGATCGCCGAGTTACAAAAGCTCGGGAAGGAATATAAGAATTATTCTCCTGAACTTGTAAATAATGAACCTGAGGTAGCTCTCTCTAAAGACGCTGATTTCATAAATCTGCTTTTATCGCTCAAGAAATACACTGCCTTCGCGCGTCGTATCGAGCGTAAACAAAAAGCGGAAGATAATACGCATAAGCGTTTAGATACGTGTATTCACAACTTCTGCTTGAGTCAATTTAAAACGGTCGGCGAAAGCGCTCAAGCTCAGTATAAAAAATCTTTTGCTGTGCTTACGAAATTAGTTGGTGGAGATAAACTTGTCACAGAGTTTACTGTTGAAGATGCACTAAAATACAAAAATACTGTTATTAATACAAAGTCAGGTCGATCAAATCAGGACACCTTGTCCGTTAAGACGATCAATAAATATCTGTCGAACATAAGTGTCTTTTTTGAATCGGTGAGGAAAGAGCTTAAGTATATCGAACAAAACCCTTTCCAGGGCATGGCGCTGAGGATGAAAAAAAGGCACCAAATGCAACGTCGACAGTTCACACCTTTAGAGATAGACAAATTATTAAGCTATGTACCAATGAGTATGAAAGAAGCGCGTCTTTTTCGTGATGCTGCAAGATGGTTCATACCTATTGCGCTTTATTCAGGCATGCGGGTAAGTGAAATTGCTGGGCTTAGGCTTCGCGATGTTAAAGAAGCTGATGGCATTTGGTATTTTGATTTAACAGAAAAACAAGGAAAGACGGAAAGCGCTAAACGACACATTCCGGTTCATAGTAAGTTGGCTGAAATGGGTTTGTTTAGCTACATCGAGCAGCTCATTCAACGGGGAGAGACAGACCTCTTTCCTGAACTTCCTGCTGATACAAAAAGTGCCATTCGAGATGGGCGTGGAACACCGGTGAGTAAATGGTTTAATCGAAATGTTTTGAAAAATCTCGGTATGGATAAATCGAGTGAAGTCGACATGCGTCTGTTAATTGATTTTCACTGCTGTCGACATACCGTTGCGTCATGGTTTAAAAACAACGGCGTAGATGGTTATATTGCCAAACAAATTTTAGGGCATGACCAGAATTTTGAGATCACGTGGGGCATTTATGCTGGGCGAGAGAGTACTAAGTTATCGAAATTGAAAGAGGCGATAGAGACTCTTAGCTATTAACTGAGCAAATGGCAGTAATAGTTGTCACTCAATTTTAACGTTTATGCAAATACTTTGCGCTGATCAGCAATATTTCAACTCGAGCAGCGCAAAGAGCCAACGACGGTTTGTGCCCGTCCGTTACTTTTTGCGGTGTATAGTAGCCTATCGCATTGGTCAATAAGAGCTTCGAGTTTAGCATGTGTGTTAGTTTCAACTATACCTGCTGAAAAATTGACTACAAGAGATGCGTCTGTGGTATTCCATTTTGAATGAGCTTTGAGTCGTTCTCGAATATCATCAATGAGTAATTCAGCTTCCTCTTTTTTACTGTCTTTCAACATCAATAGAAACTCTTCGCCGCCATATCGGCACAGCTTATCGGTTTTTCTTATTCTGTCCTGAACTATGTTTGAAAAGCACGTCAAGACTTCGTCTCCGGTTAAATGTCCATGCTGGTCATTAATAAGTTTGAAGTGGTCAAGGTCGATGAGCACAGCACAGTTTGTTGAACGACTGAAATTAGTATTGGCATACCATGAGTAAAGCGAACGGCGAGTCATAGCGCCTGTGAGGGAGTCTACGCCAGCGAGTTTTGTGACAATTCGTTGTCGCTGCCAGAACCAAAAAGTGGTGATTGCTAGCAATATGGCAACGAGTATCAGAATAATACCTTGTTGCTGTTGTGCTTTTAATGCCAAGCGCTGCCGCTCTTGTTCAACTTTTACTTGGCGCAAATTAACCATTTCGATATCGCGTAATAATGCATCCGATGCATTTAAATCGCCAAGCGTCTCAAAATGTTGCGCATTAAGCTCTAACTGCGCTTGATGTGAAAGTCTTTCATTTTCGAGGGCTCTTACAAAATTACCTTGAATTTCATTGGCTCTACGAAGGTTATGGTATGCCACTACTTTCCAATCAGTATTAGAAAAGTCCGAGTTAGACACTGTATTCAAATACTGTTTTTCAGCAATCCTGAGTTCATCACTTGTCCCATTTACAGCAACGCTAAAAAGATTGACGGTCTCAATCAAGATATCATTATTGTAAAGGCCTATCTCCGGTAATAATTCACTTAATTGACTGAGCAATACGCGCATCTGTTCTTTATCGCCAGGTGCCATTCGATGTGTATACACACTTAATTTTAGCAGGCGAGCTAAAAAATTTTCATTCACGCCCTCTTGTGAATTTGCCAATTTTTTTGTTTCAGCCATTTCGATTAGCATATCAGTCTTGTCTAAGGCCTCTTCGAATCGCCCTAGTCTGGCAAGCGCTAATATTTCTGAAGAGTAGTCCGTTACTTCACGCCATTCCAACGGCGTTTCGGAAATTGCTTGGCGAATCTTAACGAGAGCATGATGATGCATGTTGAGGCTATTATAAACGCGAGCTACGCTCCTTAAGGCTGCGTCTTTTGTGAGGCTATCGGACACTTTGCGCTTATCTTTTGAGCCAATATTTTTCAGATACGGTATAGCATATTCATACTTTTCTATCGCTTTGATGGGGTCTATATCGTCGTATATTCGTCCAAGTTGTGCGCTTACCCATGCCGCCGACGAGACGCTTCCTTGTATTACCATTTCGTGTTCTAACGCTTCAAGCTGATTTACTGCTTGTTGAGTAGTTAATGCGAATGCTGATGAGGGCATCTTTGAGCTGTAGTTCCATATCTCAAAAATTATGGTGGCTTTAACAACTGCGTATTGAAAAGGGTCTGTTTGTTTGAAATGCAACCAGTTTTTTTCTGTGATTGGTTTTGGCTTTTTGCCTATAAGCCATGTTTCTGGCCATGGGTCTGATGCCCAAAGCAGGTTTCGGTAAATTACTCCGAGAAAGGACGTATCGTTTGCTAGACCGGATTCATGATAAAGCTGAACTAAATGGCCATTTTCGGTTACATCTCCTCCTTTTCCCCATTCCCATATAATCCTAGCGCTGACCCTATCGTAGCGCTCAAGCTTTTCCAACTCAGACTCGGCATATGCTGTTAGTGATGTACTGAAGAAAATAAAGGAAAGCAATGCTCCTATTGGTAGACGATTTATGAACACAGACATAGACACTTCCTTATCTTCTCTACACTACTTTCTATGCTAATTATGCCATGGCATTGTGAAATCAAGAAATTGTATAACATGTGTAGCACATTTATGTGCGTCAACGCATTTGTAATCATAGCGCTAATAGTTTTGCAGCAATGAGGGCCTTATCTAATTTTTTCTTTGTTTTATTGTCAATTAAGTATATGAAATTATTGGCTAAATTAGCTTTGGTAATTTTAAATTGTGATAAAATGAAGAATTCGCAAGGTATGATGATGTGAGCTCGTAATAAAGCTACTAAGCACTAAAATCCGAGCTTTTATTCAAAAAACGTTTTTTGTTGACACACTTGGCACCTGCGGTGCTAGCAATAGAGCGTTGCGAGCGCTTGTATCAAGCAGCAGCAAAGAGTGATGCGTGCTATCCACCGTGATATCACTATTAGCGTTCACTTTTGGGTGTGACGCAAAATGACTGAAGTTAGCCGTGATAGCTAAAGATAGGAGAAATTGATAATGACGTTACAACAAAAGAAAGGCGTCCATGTTCGATTAAGTCGCGCTGAATATGATGCTTTATTGGCCCTCGCAGAAAGCACAGGGGATAGCGTCACAGCGACGGCGACTAAATTGCTCACAGATGGGCTTCTTGCCTCACAAGGAAAAACACTCGACAAGAAAGTAGAGCGAATATTGAAGGTGCATGAAAAGTATCTGCTGAAACGTATCTTGGCGATGTTTATTGTGGTCGCTAATTACGACGAAAATGAGGCGAAATCATTCTGTGATAAAGCCACTTCGTTGCGTCTGTTTGAGTCGTGAACATGATGAAAACCGGGCTGCTGCTTATATTCTATGTTGCGGTGACTTTCGGGGTGTTTTACACCATTTCTCTCGCTTTCGCAGAGCCATTTCACGTCGCCCATATTATCTACGTGGCGTGGGACTTCTTCTGGCGGTACCCGCTTATTAACGCGTTGGTTTGTGCTGGGGCAGTATCTGCTGTCCTCATTACAGTGCAAGAAAGACAAAATCGGCGCTATTTACACATTGATGGTCCGATACTGTTGGAGGGCGCTAGGGCCATCAGGCACGCAAATCATGTATTTAAATCAAAGATATCAACTTGTGGTCTTATGCCGCACCCTGGATTTGCGCTTCCCCGAGCTTCAGAGTTAGGTAACTTTTTTCTCTTTGGTATGCAAGGCTCGGGTAAGTCGACAATTATAAAAGGGTTATTACGTCAGGTTTTTCGACGCCAGTGTACTGCGCTCATCTATGATGAAAAAGGCGAGTACACGGAGCTGTTTCTTGATGGCGAAACCTGTGTGCTTTCTCCCGGCGATGTGCGAAGCGTCTATTGGGAGCTGTCCAAGGATATTACAACGCACCACGATGCGAGAACATTTGCTGATGCAATTATTTCACCCGCCACAAACGAGCCATTCTGGACGGATGCCGCAAAAATATTGGTCACCGGGGCGCTCGTCAGTCTAATTGAAACCACGCCCTCTTGGGGCTGGGCAGATTTTCATAAACGCCTTTTTGGGGAGCCAGAAAAACTTCGAAGTGCGTTAATTGAGCACTTCCCGGAGGCGACATTTTTCACTGAGTCAGATCAAAAAGCGACTGCGAGCGTGCAAGCCGTGGTGGCAACACAGTTGTCTTGGTTGCGTTATATTGAAGACGCGAAGCCAGATAATGCACAAATCTTTTCACTAAAGGACTGGTTTTCTGAAAGTAAAAAGCAAAAAGTCATTGTAAAAACAAATCATGCAAATGCTTCAATGAGTGCGTCTTTGTTCCTGACGCTTTTTTCCATGATGACGAATAAAGTTTTATCTCTGCCAGATTCAAAGGCGCGTGAAATTTGGGTGGTACTCGATGAACTTGCGGCTATTAGTAAGAATACCGCGTTAGAGGTATGGCTATCACGCTGTCGTTCAAAAGGGGCGCGTACTATTGCTGGCACGCAAATATTGTCTCAAGTGCAACAGATATATGGTGAAAGACAAGCAGAGACTATCCTATCCTTGTTCTCCACGGTCTACGCGTTGAAGTTAGGGGCAGCAGGCGGTGCGGCAGAAACATGCAGTAAATTGTTGGGACAGCGTGCTGTTTACAGCGAGTCTACAACAGTAGATGAGCGAGGTGGGAAGTCTGTGACGCGCAGTGAGAAAGATGTCCCGCTTGTACAAAAAGAGTCACTTATTCATTTAGACGCGCCGGATAAGAAAGGGGTGAGTGGTTATCTTACTCTTCCCGTGAGTCGCGCGATTTATAAATTGAAGTGGCCTTACCCCTCACTTAAAGCCATCGCGCCAGCATCCGTCCCTATCAACAAATATCGTGAAGTCGATGCTTCAATGAATCAATGTTCTGAGCGCAAGAAACATGATAACCCGTTTATGAAGAAGTAGGTGGCACAAATGCACGCTATAGCGCCCGTCCTAAGCGTCAGTTACTACGAAGACTTGGCAGCAGAAGATTACTATTTGAATGGAGGAGAGCCACCTGGTCATTGGAAGGGGACATTGGCTGCGATATTAGGCTTAGATGGCATAATTCAAAAAGCACAGTTCAGCTATTTAATGAGAGGGCTAAGCAAAAACGGAAAGGAAAAAATGGTTCAAAATGCCGATAGTGTTGGCAGAGTACCGGGGTACGACAACGTGTTCAGCCCATCAAAAAGTGTATCAGTTTTGTGGGCGGCAGCGTCAAAAGAAGATAGAGCATTAATTGAGCGTGCGCACGATGAAGCTGTCGAGCAAGCTCTTCTACTTCTAGAAGAAAGTGCAGCGTTCACACGAAAAGAAAAGGGAGGGAAGACGGTAGTTCGTTCAAATGGCTTTCTTATTGCTTGCTACAACCACTCCACGACACGTGCTCAAGACCCACATCTTCACACACACGCAATAATTTTAAATCTTACACAAGCTGAAGATGGAGGTTGGAGAAGCATTGTTGGTCGACAGCTCTATGCATGGCGCACTGCCTCCGCCGCGGTATATCAAGCCCATCTTGCCGCCGCACTACAACGGTTAGGTTATCAAATAGTCACTACAAAGAGTGGTAAGGCTTTTGATATTGTCGGTGTACCAGAAACACTTTGTAAACACTTTTCGAAACGTTCTAATGACATCGCCTCAGCGATAGCCAGCAGTAAAATAACATCAAGAGCCTCAAAAGCAGGCGATAGAATAAGCAAGATGACGCGCTCAAAAAAAGCACATGTCGACCGTCCGGCGCTCTTCAGATTGTGGCAGAAAGAGATTTCGGTGCATGGTGTTGAAATTGATGCTCTCAAGCGATTGTCAAAGCAGGAAGTTGCTGAGGCTCCAGAATTTACGGTACAGACGCTAGTAGCTCGACTGGCTGAGTCACAAGCGGTATTTAAAGAATGTGTTATCTATAAAGCGGCAGCAATTCTAGCGTTAGAGACAAACCAATCAGGACTTCACGCGCAACTATTAGCACAAAAAGCAATCAGCTCGGGCGCTTTGATTGAGCTTTCGCATAAAAATGAAATGACAAGAGTATTTTCTACGCCTCAGATTTTAGATGCAGAACGAGAGGTGATAGCGTTGGCAAAACGTCTCAGACAGACTAAGTCTACTTCATTGTCACAGAGAAAAATCTTAAACATTTGTGCGTCGCAGGCCGTGCGTATGAGTGATGAGCAGAAGGAAGCTACTCTAGAAGCGTGTATGCCCGAGCATCTAAGTATCATCCAAGGCTCTGCCGGCGCGGGTAAAACGACATCGATGAGCGCTGTAGTCGATGTTTACAATGCGCACGGGTGTCGAGTTGTGGGAGCGTCTATAACTAAAGCTGCGGCAAATCAGCTGCGAGACTCAACAAACATAGAAAGCTTTACACTCGCTAGGTTACAGATGCTTTTTGATAGCGATAAATCTCCGCTCAAAAAGAATGACGTACTTATTATCGACGAGGCAGGGCAGGTGGGGACATTTCAACTACGAAGCATTCTTCGCCAAGCTAAGCGATATCAGTTCAAAGTAATTTTAGTGGGAGAAGACAAACAGCTCGATGCCATTCGACACGGTGGTATGCTCAAGTATTTATCATCACCTGAGGTGATAGGTACAAAGAGAATAGAAACTATTTTTAGGCAAAAGCAGCCGTGGGACAGGCAAGCTGTGTGTGACTTTCGCGATGGTAATGCACAGAGAGCCTTGGAACATTACCTTGAACGAGATCAAGTAATGATAGGTGACAATCATAAACAGGCACTGCAAATGTTACTTGAAGCCTGGAAGGAGTATATGCAAAACAACATTGATAAACCTTACTTGCTGCTGGCACAGCGATGGGATGTTGTGATTGAACTAAATGGAATGGTCAGAGAGCATTTGCAAGCCATCGGCGAGGTTAGTAATGAAAATATCAGCCTAAGAGGAAAGGTAAGCAACAAAACCATAGAGTTTTGTGTTTCTAAAGGAGACCGAATCCGGTTAACAAAAAATGATTTCGCACTCGGATTTTCAAATGGCGATATTGGAACTGTACGTTCACTTGAGAAGAATAATAGTGGAGAGTTACTCATACGAATACAGCTTGAAAATGGACGCGATATCGAAATAAACACGAATTCATACTGTGATAGCAAGAGACGAGTATATTTAACACCTGCTTACGCCCAGACCATTTTTAGCTCGCAAGGGCGAACAGTAAATGGTGAAAGCTTCGTTTACTATACGAGCAGTATGGATAGATCAAACACTTACGTGGCAATGTCTCGACATAAGGAAAAAGCAACGATCTTCGTGAATAAAGAAGATATCGAATCACAGACAACTAATCCGCCATTATCATGTGGCGAACCGGATAAGTTGATTTCTGACTTGTCGACACTCATGAATCGTGACAATGGTCGCAGAATAGCTTATGAGCATTTGATGATTGAGGAAAAGCCTGCTTTGACGTTATTAAATTGAAAAACGCTCTTATAAAAAAGTCGTCACAATCATTTCCTTTGTTTTATTGTGACTAAAAATAACACTTTCCAAACTTTATTCATTCTATGATTCGTCATCGTGTGTTTCTGTGCTTTAATTATTTACAGGGTGAGTAAATAAAAAAACTGTATATGCGTAGCATAAGGGTTTTTGTGATATAATGTGTTGCATGACTTAACATTTTTGTGGTGATGCGTATGGACGAGGTATTCATTTATGGATATCAAGGGGATGACATGTATGATATCCCTGAGGAAGTCGATTGGGAAGGGATGCTCGGTGATGAATCACAGCGTCATAGGATCCCAAAAAAAGTAAGAGAACTTGAAGAAGCTGCACATAGAAAGCTTGCTTGGTTAAAGGGGGAAACGACAGAACATAATGTCGCATTGAGAAAGCTTCAGCGGATTAAATTGAGATATGAAAAGTCCGAAATTGTCGGTCAGATGGCGCCACACCGCTCAAGTGCCTACGGTATCACTGACGATGAATTGGTTTATACTATTGACGTGTTACTAACAATAGCTAACCCATCGCCCGTGAAGACAGTGTTGAAACAGACTGCAAAGCGATTCGAGAGACCGATAGATTGGGTTGATAGAGTATTAAAGTATGAACCTCGTAAAACACAGTTTGATAGAGTCCTACATAAGCTCTGTAAAGCTCACCCAGATATCTTTCGTAATTTGAAGAAATATAAATTATACAATTTAAACCTGTGGCTTAAGAGTGGCAGCATAAGTTCACTTCTTATACAAATCAAAAAAGCTTGTGCCCTAATTTCAGCTTTGAATGAAAAAGATGACGAAATACGCGAACTACATGAGGCACTTAGAGAGCGTGATGATAGAATTGCATCACTCTTTAGAGAAAACGATGCTAAAGTGAAAATAAGCAAAGTTGATGAGGCGAAAAAGCTTAAAAAGAGTAATCCTAAAATGTCGTACGAAGAAATAGGGAATAGAATTGGCGTGACAAGGCAAACCGCCGCAAACTACTGTAAACAATAAGTTTGCGCATCTTTGTTTTATTGCGAATAAAAGTGTCGGCATTTCAGTGTTAAATTGTTCCCACTCATTCACGAGCTAATAGTTCTGTGAGCGAGTTAGGCCAAATCTGACTGCCTGCAACTCAAAATTAGACTGTCTCCTCAGACGAACGGACAATCACGTTGATTGAGTTGTATTTATAGCAACTGTCAAAAGTGGACATTTGAAAGAAAATGAAACACGAGTAACGTGATTTCGGCATAATTGGCACCTATCAAGTAATCAACATACAATGTAAGGTCTTTTAAGCTCATGAGTTCGGGTAAAATACATCATGGCATAACCTTCACAGTTTTAGCCATTTAATACAGATTAGGGATAATGCACCAAACCAACGAAGTTCATGATGGAATAAGTTCAATCAGTGTAGAAGTTGACGGCAATAGTCAAGTATTCACATTAGACCATTTATTTGATCATGTCATAGAAATTGAAAATTTTAGATTTGAAGATCAACGAACAGAAACGATTTCTATCGAAGTGCGTCCAACGAATCATGTATACAGTCGAGCGTTGGTCAACTCAGATCACGAACTGCAACTTTCGTATTCAGGCCATCTATTAATTAAATATGAGCATTACGAAGATAGGCCCCATATTACAAAAATAGATAGAGATGGAAGTAAAATTGTCTCTTCTGATAAAAGAGTTTTCTGCCTTGATAAATATCTAAGTAGTAAAAACATACCTCTTTTCGTTGAATCTCTCCAAGAGTACTCTACTAGTTTTTGTGTTTTAGCAAATAAAGGAGATGACCGCACCTGTCTAACGGGTTTCTTTGAGTTTCAGCATGGCAAAAGAGAAAAGCATTGTTATGTTGTTCTTTTCAAGCTACATAGATTGAACGCCAGAGAGCTTTCCATGGTGATTGAAACTGCATTTTTAGTTGATGAGGACGACTTTCGAGTGAAGCTGCTTCAAGGCCGAGACACAAAACCTTTTTTGGTTGCGGTAAGAAACGTTTTCGCTAAAAGGCCACCTTTTCAAGGACCAGCACTACGGAAGTCAAAGAAGAGCTACAAAAAGAAAAAGCAAAAAAATAAAGGGTATACGGATTTAATGGTTGATGGGGCACCTTTACCCCACCAACCTGATACCATTATCAGATGGTTGATAGATCGACTCCGTAGTTGAGTTCCTCTGCGAAGTCCGGCAGTCCGTAACCGATGGTTTTCTTGTAGAAAGGAGAGACCTTCGCAGTCGGTGCCTTCTTCTTGTGCTTCGTGGTGTAGAGCATTCGTGCCCGCATCACCTCGAAGGAGTAACCGCGCCCTTCACGGTTCTTGTCCTTGGCCAGTCGGTTGATGGACTCCGTGTAAGCGTTGGTGACGGGCATGTCCGTCTCGAAGTAGGTCATGGTCTCTTCGCGCCAGTTTCCCACTGCCCTGACCAGATCGCTCCAGACTTCCTTTTGGCCCTTCGGGATGGTGGCTATCCACTCGTCCAGGGCGGCTTCTGCCTGGAGCCGTGTGGTGGCGTCCCAGATGCCGTAGAAGCGCTCCTTGTGCTCGTAGGCGGCCAGCAGTTGCGGGAACGCGCCTGTCCAGGTCTCCATGATGAGGCGCTCCCGGTCTGAGACTTCGTGAGCGCGTTTCAGCAGGATTTTCCGGTCTCCCTTGAGAGTCCGGCTCTGGGACGGTTTCAGCTCCTTTCTGAGGCCCTTGCGCACTCTCTCTAGGGCATCGTTGGCCATGCGCACCACATGGAACTTATCGACCACGATACGGGCCTGGGGCAGCACAGCCTTGACCGCTGCCCGGTAGGGGTTCCACATGTCCATGCTGACGATCTCGACCTTCTGCCGGTCTTTCAGCTTCATCAGGTAGTTGGTCACCACGTCCTGGCGGCGGGTGGCCAGCAGGTCGAGCA
>Ga0213830_1000543_pt1 | contig 18257 bp, 14 predicted proteins | sample SWATP11_FD_161661 | JGI IMG/M metagenome (GOLD analysis project Ga0213830, IMG submission 161661) | Coastal seawater microbial communities from Marineland, Florida, United States - SWA TP1 #1 | ecosystem: Environmental > Aquatic > Marine > Coastal | place: USA: Florida | collected 2016-08-06 | reverse complement strand
ATATAGTCAATATTGGCCTGAGTCGGCAACAGAGAGACTGAAGCTCATCACTGCATAAGCCGATAGTGACAGTCTGGTTACTATTGTCTCAAGGTGCCTCCGATGCTGTTGGGCTGCTCCGTACGTAAAGCGGACCTTGGGATAACGAATTTTTCCACCTAAAAGGACAGTAGACTATCAGCTAAACCAACTGCACACTCGCATCGTACAATATCTAGAAAAAGCAGCGCTGATCCAACATGACCCAGACAATACCTATCTAGACTTGCCGATAGATGATGAAGGTAGCTTACTACCACTTCCAGCAGCATCGGTCAGCTATAGGATAGCGGTAGGCGCAGATGCAGGTAAAAAAATATTCAGCTTGCGAACATTGCCATTCAAAGATTTGGAAAACTATGGCCAACTAGCAAAAAATAGCTGGATTTAGCCTACATGCAGGAATTTTTGCAGCTCAATCAGACAAACTAGAAAGATCGTGTCGCTATATCGCAAGACCAGCGGTGGGTGAAAAACGTTTAAGCCTCACCTCCACTTGCAACGTCAGAAATGAACTTAAGACGCCCTATACAGACCGAACTACACATGTTTTTTTCCACCACTTGACTTCATCAGTATGTTGGCCGTATTGGTACCACCGCCCAGGCTCAACCTTACCCGTTTTTATGGTGTGTTTGCTCCTAACAGTAATGTAAGAGCACGAGTTACCGTTTCCAAACGCGGTAAGAACAGCCCTCGCATAGCTGAGCGCCTGAAAGACTCAAATAAGCCATACCATGCTCGTAGCATGAGTTGGGCGCAGGGATTAAAGCGAGTATTCAACACTGACATCACCATTTGCGAAGCTTGTACAAAGACGAATATTACAATAATCGCCTGCATTACAGAGGCTGCAACCATCCAAAAGATACTTATGCATTTGAATAAAAAAGACTCACCGCTTACTGCCAATCCGTGCAGAGCACCACCACTTGTTGAGTCAATGCAACAAGCGCCGCTTGATGATTTCGTCATTCAGCGCGATTTTGACTGCGGGGCTTAAGGCCCCGCCATCAATATAGTTTGAATATTAACTTGTTCTGGCATCCTCTTTCACATTTCACAATAAAATTTCAGCACTAATAGTCAGCCCCTTTTGCCATATGGAGAATATTTTGTTCATTTTTTTATTACAAGGCTGCAATTTGCGTCACATGAAACGTCCCTTAAATCCAGCTGCCACAAGGGATAGCAAATACCGTTAATTCGCCTTATACTCGTTGTTGCTGTATTAACCAGAATTGTTAAACCAGCTTATGTACTAACCGGCAACGCTTTAATGGCGATCATTTTGTTAATCACTACCACTCAAACGTCAGTTTTAATCGCTATGGTGGCCTGTGATAGCGGTTGGCTTTTTCAACTCTATCATGTTCCCTACCATTTTTTCGCTGGCTATTCGAGGTCTTGGAGAGCTCACCAGCCGAGGCTCTGGACTTCTATGCCAAGCTATTGTGGGTGGTGCCTTATTACCTATGATTCAAGGCATGGTAGCAGATATGACATCAATTCAACTTAGTTATTTTGTTCCAGTATGTGCGTACATTTACATTGCTTGGTACGCGGTTAACAGCCAACGCTTTTCTTAACTATTCACGATGCATCACATTTTTCAATTTTAGAGGTAGTGCTATGCGCTTTTTTGATCAGAGTTTTCTATTATCACACTGTAAATCAATTCTCGATTTTTACACACACCGTGTTGTAGATGATACAGGCGGTTATCATCAAAATTATTTGGATGATGGTTCACTTTTTAATACTCATTTAAAACAACTTGTGAGCAGTACACGTATCATCGTCAATTACGCAACAGCCTCGATTGTTTTTAACAACGAAGACTATCGCCGCATAGCTCAACATGGTCTTGACTACTTAGAGAAAACCCACTGGCAAGCTGAATCCCAAACCTATGCCTGGACGCTTAATAATCATCAGCCGCTTGATATGACGCAGCAAGCATACGGCTACGCGTTCGTTCTACTCGCTTACTCGGCACTTTTTAAGGCGAAAATAGTGAAAGATAAAAAAGCCTTAATTCGCACTTACAACCTGTTAGAGGAGCGTTTTTGGCAAGCTGAATATGGCTTATATGCTGACGAAATTAGCCCAAGCGGAGAATTAAGTGAATATAGAGGCCAAAATTCAAACATGCACTTATGTGAAGCAATGCTTGCGGCTTATGACGCAACAAAAGACGTGCTGTTTTTAGACCGTGCATCAGAGATTGCCAGCAACATCGTACAACGCCAATCGGCCCTCACCGACGGTCTGATTTGGGAACACTACACCCCAAATTTCCAACCTGACTGGGAATACAACAAAGACGATCCTAAAAATCTGTATCGTCCATGGGGATTCCAACCGGGCCACCAAACTGAGTGGACTAAGCTATTACTCACTTTACACCGTTTCCGACCTGAATCATGGCAGGTCGACGCTGCTCAAACTCTGTTTGATCGCGCATATGACATCGCATGGGACAATGAGAATGGCGGCTTGATATACGGTTTTGCCCCCAATGGTAATTGGTGTGATACCGACAAGTACTTTTGGGTACAAGCAGAGAGTTTTGCTGCGGCAGCCATGCTCTATCACGTGACTAACGAAGCGCGCTATCTGGAACGCTACAACAGTCTATGGAATTACAGCTGGGAACATATGGTCGATCACAAGTACGGCGCTTGGTACAGATTACTAGATCAACAAAATAATGCTTATAACAACGAGAAAAGTGCGGCTGGAGCGAAATGTGACTATCACACATTAGGCGCTTGCTTTGAAGTATTACGGACTTTAAGACACAACGCATAACACGGACATACGGCCGAGAGTGCGGCTTTTTATTTAAAGGACGAGTTCATGAAATATACTGTATTACTAGCGCTAGTAGTCGCTCTTTTTTCGTGTAAACAAAGTTATATCCCAAAGACACAAAAAAGACGCACTTAAGGAAGACGTGCTTAGTTACGTTGACCCGTTCATCGGAACTGATGGTAAAGGTAAAACATTTCCCAGTGCAACAATACCTTATGGAATGCTTCAGTTAAGTCCAGATAAAGGTCGAGGCGGATGGGATTGAATATCTGGTTATTTTTACCCAGACAACATTATTGCAGGGTTTTGTCATACGCATCCGGAAGTTTTTTGTAAAGGAAACGTTTTTACTAACCAAATAACGGCCTTAATCAATGGAGGTCATCAGTGCATTACCTTAGAGTATGACCAGCATGACAACCTGAGCGATGTTGCGAGTCACGCGTTGCGCCTTTTCAATGGGCGGTATGATGACGTTTGAACTTTTAGCGCGCGTTCCCGAGCAAATGGAAAAAATAGCATTGCTAGACAGCAATGCACACGCAGATAAATCCCAAGGGCGATAAGTCTGGAGCGAGCATTTGAACTATGCTGTTTCGCATGGTCTAGACATGCTTATTCGCGATCAGTTTAGCAATGTATATCTACATAAGGCCATTGAAGCATTAATGAAACTAATTGCTCAGATGGCGCAGGATACGGGAATTGAGCGTTATAAAGCCCAGCTCGAAATTCTTGCAACACGCCCGGATGCTAGCGAACTGTTAGCTAATTGCGCACATCCAATGCTGATAATTGGCGGTTGCAACGATGTGCTTTGCCCGCCATCAGAACAGCAAAGAATACATAACCTGGCTGCAAATAGCGAATTGGTTCTGGTTGAAGACGCGGGGCATTTTGCAATGCTTGAGCAAAGCGCACAAGTGAACCTGCATTTGTATAACTTTTTCGGAGGTGCTGCACATGCTTAAACAAGCGCTTAAAAACAAGCAAAGTCTTATGGGTATGTTCATAAAAGCGCCCCATTACAATGTAATTGAAGTATTCGTGCACGCTAGCATGGACGTTCCTGAGTTTGTTGCAAAAAGTCATAATTTAATCGCGATTGATGTAGTCTATTATGCTTACCTAAAACAGGAAAAAATGAACTGGTTTACAAAAAGAGATTGGCTTCAGGTTGGTTAGCACAAATATCCGATTATTGTGAAAACATTGGCTGAACATAGTCCTATGACGAGCCAACTCACCAGCCAGTTTTTCCGTGCTGGATGAATCCACTAGATAAGCCTTTCATCATAGCCGCCAGTAAAGTATATTTGGTATAGTAGTCATCAAGCTGTACATCACTGAAAGTCAGCCAGCACGGATGTTTAATCCCTTGCACGTAGGCTGGCCAATACCTGAAGGAACTCAGTTATATTATCGTCTAATTCGTTTGAGCTATTGTCTGAACACTTTCCACTTACCCGAAATCAAGACCTGTTCAGTGCGCCTGCCCGTCAAATCACCAGTAAGGTATTTTGGCAACCGGGAATATCCCAACGGGAAATTGTTGACCAGACGCAAATAGCACAGCAATCAGCCTCAAGAATCATCAAAGAGTTAGCCGAGCAAGGTGTGCTCAACACACGAGAGCGCGCCACTACCGGAGGCCGAGGCAAACCTGGTATCGACCTTTTTATCAATCCAGACTTCGCTTACGGACTTGGGTTTTCCATCACTCCCGAGTTCCTCACTATGACGCTTATCGATCTCGAGGGGAAAACTCGCCATTCCTACACAGTGCGCCCAAGTTACCTAGATGTCGATACCGTCATGGACACATTTAAGGTTTTCTATGCGCAAATGGAGCAAGAAACCGATCTGGACTTATCCAAAATATTGGGTTGTGGTGTGGGAATCTCTGGCTACTTTGTCAATGACGAAACTCAAATGAACTATCCCTACTTCATTGAGTCTTGGATGAATGTGGACATTCTCGCTTTGTTCGAAGACACATTTAAGGTACCAGTATGGGTAGAAAATGACGCCACGGCCGCTGCCGGCGGTGAAGGTGTAGCCGGAGCTGGACGCCAATACACAGACTTTGCTTATGTGTATATTGCCACCCTATTCGGTGGTGGTATTGTGGCAAACCGAGAAGTGTTGAGGGGGGCCAATGGCAATGCGGGCGAACTGGCAGAACTGTTGCCCCCAGGTATTTACCCTCACCCTAACCTGAACCTACTAAAAACCATACTAGATCGCAATAACCAGCCCTACGAGTCGGTCATAGAAATGCTCGACAAACTCGACTTAGATCAGCCAGGCGTGGATGAATGGGTACATTATTGCAAAAATTCACTCACCTTGGTGATGTCTTCTTGTGCAGCCTTGTTGGATACTCAAGCCATCATTATCGGTGGTCGAATTACTGAAGAGTTAACTAATAAGCTGTTGGAAGTATCATATATTTACGCCCAAAATCGACGTAAATCTCCTCGTGCATTACCGGTGATGATAAGCGCAAAAGCGGAAGGTGATCCTGTCGCAATCGGTGCTGCAGCAATCCCCTTCCGGCATTTTATTACTTAGTATTGGTCAACCATACTGACTGATACGGCGACAACTCGATGTCCTGATGTAAATCCGATACTGTTTCACCTGACAATAAATCCGTCCATTGATCCGTCAACGCTAGGTTAAGCTCGCTCAGTGGTAAAGTTTGTGGCTGATTAGAAATATTGTAAACGCAAAAAATCGACTGTTTGCGATCCAAGCTTTGACGCCAATAGCCAAACAACTGTAGCCCCAAGTGCAAAATAAACTGCGTTGCATTAGGGTGGAAAGCGGGTTGCTCTTTGCGTATCCGAATCAACTGTTTCATTGCATTGTGAACTTGACTGTGATGAGAAGCATCATCGTCAAGTTGGGCGCACAGCGCGTCGTAATCCCAGCGGTGGCGATTAATCGAGCGATTGTGTTGAGTATTTTTCACTTTTTCATAATCGTTCTGCGTGGCCAGTAGGCTGTGAATGTAAATACCGGGGATTCCTTCCATACCTAACATTACAGCGTGGGCACATATGAAACGTTGGAAATTCCACTCATCAGCACCATCTGTCGTTCCTTGCAGCGCGTTATACAGAGAAATATTCATTTCATAGGCTTTCTTGCCGCCATTTTCGGTATTGCGCCAGGAAATTTTGCCGCCAAAATTAGCCATAGTCGTGGTCAAAATATCCACTTCCTCATCGCTAAGCAAACCTTCAACAGGGCGCAAACCTATACCGTCATGAGAGGCGATAAAGTTAAAATAAGTCGTCCCGTTTTGCGCCGGTGGCATACTCATCAGCCAACGCTTCAAGTACAAACAATTCCCGGTTATCAAGGTATTAACTAACAAGGGTGGTAACGAGAAGTTATAGATACAATGGGCTTCGTTTGCGTTGCCAAAATAGGTAAGATTTTGGGTATTAGGGATATTGGTTTCGGTAATGATCACTGCGTCGGGGTAGACATGTTCAATCATAGTGCGCAACAAGCGAATGATTTCATGGGTTTGCGGTAGGTTAATACTGCTAGTCCCTGCGATTTTCCAAATAAATGCCACAGCGTCAAAACGAAAAATGCGCACACCTGCGTCCAAATACTGGCGAATAATTTTAGCAAAGGCAATCAACACTTCTGGGTTGCGAAAATCAAAGTCGACTTGATCGTGACTAAAAGTACACCAAACGTGCTCAAGCCCATTGCTAGTGGGGGTTTCACGTAACAAGCTAGATATCCGGGGGCGTACCACTGCAGACAAATCAGTGTCGGGGGATTCGGTAAAGAAAAAGTCCGCTCCCGTACCCTCACCTTTGATAAAATTTTGAAACCACAAACTGCGGCTAGAGCAGTGATTGATCACTAAATCTGACATGAGTTTGCGCTTCGATGCTATCGAACTGATATGTTCCCAGTTGCCCAGTGACTCGTTCACAGAAGAATAATCAATCACAGAAAAACCGTCGTCAGAGCTATATGGGAAAAATGGCAGAATATGTACGCCTGTTATTGTTTCTTCGAAACGTTCATCGAGAAAATTATCCAGGGTTGCAAGTGGCGTTTCACCGTCTTTAACAATACTGTCGCCATAGGTAATCGCGATGACATCCTGCTCGGTCCAATTGTTCTGAAAGGGCTCGGGCATTTTAAATTCTTGATCAATACGCATGATTGCGATGAGCTCATCGGCCACATGGGACAAGGTTTTTGTTGTCTCAATGCCATCGTAAATAAAGGACAATTGATGTTGGAGTTTTTGATGGACTTGCTCAACAGACTGGTACATAACTGACTTCACCGTAATTATTGATTATTTTATTAATTTTCACTGGGCAATGACTTGCCCGAAACTATGGCTCTAGTCTCATCGAGACTAAATACCTGATCACATCGCGCAGGCAAATCGCGAAGTGCGTGTTGGGTTAACCGCTCGAAGAACTGAACAAAATTAGCCACTTGAGCTTCATCCATCACACCCGAACTGTCTCTTCCCGAACTTTTTCGAGACAGCTTTTGCTCTTGTTCTAGTCGCCACTGAAACACTTGGTCGAAAGAAGGCGCTTTTAACATCACCCAATGGTCCATTTGGGCATAGAGTGGCTCGTAGTATCGGCCAATTTGTTCATTCACATAGCTACGCCAGCGTCCCTTTTGATCTTGTTCGCGTTCTAGGCCATTTTGTGGCTCGCTCAGATCGCTATCATCTTGCGCGTTGACTCCCCAACTCCACCCTTCAAACAACACAATGTCCACTGGTGTGTTAACCACAGGCCACTTAGATTCGGGGGCAGGGTTGTCAATGGCTTTGTTAAAACGAGGGAGTTTCACTTCACCTGACGCTTTGGTAAGCTGGGATAAAACTAATTCGATTAAGTTAACATCGTGAGTGCCAGGCACGCCCCGTGTCCGAAGCAAAGGATGAATACTCTCGGCTAACTGATTGCGCTTTTCTGTGGAATAGTAAAAATCATCCAAAGATAAAACCGCCACAGACAGTCCTTCTTGCCGACTTAGATATTCGGCAACAAAGTCAACCAAAGTTGATTTTCCAGAGCCTTGACAACCATTTACACCAACCATCAAGGTTCGATTTAACACTTTTTGTTTTAAGCGCAACTCTTCAGTTAACGGAATAAACCAACGCTGCACCGTTTCAATATAGCTAGCAGGTAATTGATGGCGATGCAGAAAATCGGGTAAAAATGAACTGTTAATAGCGGTAACTCCCAAGCAACTAGATTCAACGCGCAACATTAATACTCAATATGGGTATTAATATCAAGAGGAGATTGAGACAAGTTGGATTTTTTGTAAAATAATTGTTGAAATCAGACCAGATAAAGCATCCAAAATAAATACTAGAAGCCATTAAAATAAAACTCTTGATAAAATTTTAGAAATGTTAATTTTCAACTCTACTTCAAGCTTATAACTTTGAGCATAGCTATCATCACTGGTACACAAAAAAGACTAAACTCAGATCAGACCATCAAATTAGAACCCATCTCCAAAAACGATAAAACCAATAAAAAACAATGCCATATAAAAAATTAAAGTTAAATTGACGAGACAAAGCCATAACTTAATCAATCAATTAAAACCCGAAATGGGTTGTAAAGTTTTTGTAAGTGATTTATAACTGCGGTGTTGCTTCACTACAGCCTGGTGTAGCAAGCCGTCGATTTAACCAAGGCAAAGTGCCTTGAAAAGATCGAGTCACCCTAAAGCTAAGAGCATAAGAGACGTACAATGAGAATAAATAAACTTACCGCTGCAGTTACAGTCGCACTTGCCACTACTCTTCCCGTAATGGCGCAAGAAGCTGAAGAGCAAGACAAGGATTTCGAACAAATCATTGTCACCGGCACAAGTGTTGCCCGTCTAGAAGCTGATACACCAGCCAAAACAACACTCATCCCTGAAGAGGCAATTGCCCGTCGAGGTTTTTCCAGCCAAGCCAACATCTTGTTAACGGTACCCGGGATCAAGGTTGAAGGTGGCGGCGGTGAAGTCGCAACAAACGCATTCGTACGTGGTCTTCCATCTGGTGGACAATTTCAATTCACCCCATTAAATTACGACGGTTTACCTGCATTTCAGTCGGGCATGACATCATCTGCACAAGACGTTTATTACCGTCCTGATATTGGTATTGAGCGGGTTGAATTCGTCGGTGGCGGCGCATCAAACTTGTTTGGTCCAGGTTCAGTGGCAGGGATTATTAACTACATTTCTAAAACTGGCTCTGATGAAGCTGAAAGTACCGTACAGGTTGAAGTCGCGGAAGAAGGCCGTCTGCGCACCGACTTTTTCACCAGTGGGCCTCTGTCCACCGATGATGAGCTTTACTACGCGTTTTCTGGTTACTACCGTCACGACGAGGGTCCGTTAGATACAGGACTTGATACCAAGGGTTATCAAGTACGAGGCAACATCAAAAAGCTATTGGACGACGGACACATCACCGTCTACGGGCAGATGATTGACGATCAAGTGCAGTTTTTCTTGCCACTGCCACTCAGTGGCGGCTCTCGCGACCGTTTAACAGGTAACAATGGCGAAACTGTCTACGTCACTCAAACCGTTGCAGCGGCCGACTTGCGTTATCAAACTGCCGATGGCGAATATGAATCTCCTATCCGCGACGGTGTATCTACCGTGGGTGGCTCACTGGCTATCGACTTTCAAAAAGAACTGAGTGATACCTGGAGTATCAGTGGTAAAGCAAAAGCCGCCGACTACGATCACCAATTCAACTTGTTCTTAGACGGTGATGGCGTGGCTAACTCGCCAGAACCGCTAGATGGGTATGCAGCCAATGCAGCTCGTGGCTTCAATGGACAGTCACTTACTGACCTTTACGGCACGCCTAACTACACATGGACAGAAACAGGCCAAGCCGTTCCTGACGACTATCTACTGTTCGGCAACCGTCTACTCGATCGTACCCGTGACGGTAACTTCTTCAGTACCGAGTTTAACTTAACCGGTCATTTCGATGACATTGGTGGCTTTGAACACACCTTAAACGTCGGTACTTTCTTAATGCGCTCATCGCAGAAAGACTTCAACATCATCACTTCCTATCTTGCTGACTTCAGTAACGGTGGCGATGCCCGACTGGTGGACTTGTCATTCACCGACGCCCAAGGCAATGTCGTGCATTACTCGCAAAACGGTATTACGGGACCGGGTACTTCTTACACGAATCGCGACCTCGAGTCTGACCGCACTGCTCTTTATATTACCGACCAAATGGAAAACGAGCGCTGGGCCATCGACTTAGGTGTCCGTGTTGAACGAGCGGAAGGGTCGATCAAATCAGAGGGCAACGAATGGGTGACGGTTAATAACGACCCAAGTTTGGCACCGAATCTACAAGTCAACCGCACGGGCAATGGCCGTTTTACCTACGGTGAAGTAGGCACGACCGAAGTGGCTGTATCAGGTGCACTTTTATACAAGATGGACGAGCACGACTTAAACCTCTATGCCAATGCGTCATCGGGTTATTTCTTCCCGCAAATCCGCAGTGTGCGATTTGACCAAAACGGCGACCCGCAAAGCTACGAAGGTGAAGATATCCGCCTTGCTGCCATCGGTTTGAAATACTTCCCGAAAGACTTGTATATCGACGCCTCAATTTTTACCGCGGAACTTAAAAACCGCCGTTCAGTCGACTTCGAAAATGGTCCCAATGGCGATGTGGTAGAGCGTGTTGTGTTGCAATCGACTGAGACCATAGGTGCGGAAATTATCGGCCGCTGGAAAATCAATGACAGCTTCAGTATCGACGGTAACATCACTTATCAAGACGCTGAATTCACAGAAAACGGTAACCCAGACGCCGTTGGTAAAGTGCCTCGTCGTCAACCTGACTTCACGGGTAACATTGCGGTTAACTACGACAACGGGTTCGTCGATGCTCGTTTAGGTGTGAGCTACTTTGGTGACGCGTTTGCCAATGACACCAATACGGTGGAACTAGATAGCCACAACATTACAACTCTTGACGCGGGTTACACGTGGGAATTTGACAATGACCAAACGATTCGCGTCGGCGTGGGCGTATGGAACTTGTTCGACAGTGACGGTGTCACCGAAGGTTCACCTCGCCAAGGTAACTCACAGGTCTCTGGTGGTGACTTCTTCGTCGGTCGACCAATACTACCTCGTCGGGTCAGTATTACCGCTCGATACGATTTTTAATTAGCTCTGACTGCTCCAATAGCCTGAATGATATTGGAGACAAAATGCCGGTGACATGTATTTTGCATGCCACTGGCCTTTATATTTTCACCGGTTTTATCAATAACAAGAGTAGTGTGCGTTTATGAATTTTATAGACTACCTGATCATTGGCGGATATTTAGTTGGCTTGCTGGCTATTGGCTTCTTGTGGCGAACCCAAGCAACCGAACAGGACTATTTCCTAGGCGGTAAGAACATGGGTTGGTTTCCACTCACGCTCTCCACTATGGCAACCCAACTATCGGCAATTAGCTTTATCTCCGCTCCCGCATTTGTCGGCATGCGCGAAGGTGGTGGTCTGCAGTGGTTGGCATATGAATTCGCGGTGCCATTGGCGATGATTTTAGTCGCCTTTGTGATTCTTCCCGCGCTGTATCGCTCAGGTGTCGTCAGTATTTACGATTTCCTCGAACGCCGATTTGGCCCCTCTACTCGCTACATGGTGAGTTTTGTGTTCCAACTTGTCCGATCCTTTGGTACTGGTATAGCTGTGTATGCCATCTGTATCATACTGCAAGCCATGTTCGGCATGTCTCTTCTTACCTCAATCGTCACTGTAGGTATTATTACGCTCGTCTACTCTACCTCTGGGGGCATGAAAGCCGTAGTATACGGAGACGTAGTGCAAATGGTGCTGATTTTCATTGGGGTCTTATTTGTCGCGGGCTTTGGTATCGCTCAATTAGGAAGTGCGGATTTTTTCTGGCAAAACGTAGAAGCTGACCGATTCAATGCAGTCGTGACTGACGCGTTTGGTTTTTCAGGTGACGAATTTGGTTTGTTGCCCATGATTTTTGGCGGCTTTGTACTGTATTCGTCTTACTACGGCTGCGACCAAACCCAGGCTCAACGGGCGATGTCAGCCAAAAACGAAACCGACATCAAAAAACTGTTATTTGCCAATGGTATTTTGCGCTTTCCACTGGTCTTACTGTACTGCATTACTGGGCTCATTGTCGGTGTCGTTGTCAAAACCAGTCCCGAGCTCATGGCTCAAGTGCCCGCGGGAAAGCCCGATTACATGATGCCGGTATTTATCCTTGAATACATGCCCAATGGTGTTATTGGTTTGCTGGTCATCGCTATATTATCTGCGGCTATGTCCTCGTTATCGTCAACCGTTAACTCATTGGCGGCGGTTACATTGGAAGATTTGTCGGCGATGGGAGTATTAAAAACAGCGGATGAAAGCACGAAAGTGGTGCATGCCCGCTGGGTTTCACTATTTTGGGGCACGCTAATCCTCACACTCTCTCTTTACGCTGGCTCTATTGCCCCGACTGTGATCGAAGCGATAAATAAAGTGGGTTCTGCCCTCTATGGTCCTATTCTGGGTGTGTTCTTATTGGCCATTTTCAAAAATCGCACAAGCGCGCTGGGAGTAAATATTGGCCTACTCACAGGGATGTTATTAAACTTGTACTTTTGGTTATATGAACCACAAATTTTCTGGATGTGGTGGAACTTCATCGGCTTATTGGTGACTGTGGTCATCGCCTATGCAGTTGCCCTGCTCAAACCCAACACAAAAGTCACTGCCCAGGCGCCATCGAGCAAGCTTGATATCTCCAAGCAGGATATTGTAATAGCTGGTGGCATTCTGGTGGGATTCTTCGTCCTAGTCGTCGCCCTTAGTTATTCTATCAGCGTCATAGGTCAGTCTATGATCCAATAATCAACAATGTATGCGACACCTGCTTGAGAAGGTGTTGTTTTGCTACCCTTCATTTACTAGGTAAATCAGTATGAAACACGAATTAGCAACATCAGCAAAACAGATCTTATTAAGCAACGACAGAAACGGATACACAGTGCCTACCGATGGCTTGTATCCTTATCAATGGAATTGGGATTCGGTATTCGTCGCATTGGGCTTTGCCCAATTTGATCGCGATCGCGCATGGCGTGAAATTGAGATTCTATTCGAGTCTCAATGGGACAATGGTATGCAGCCGCATATTATTTTTCATCAAGTGGACCCGAACTACTTTCCCGGCCCCTCAGTATGGCAAACCAATCAACCCAACAAACACACCTCAGGTATTACTCAGCCTCCAGTGGCAGCCTCTATTGTAAGGCAATTATGGGAAAGTGGCGAGGCGTCGGAGCAAGCCAGAATGGAAGCCTTATATCCCAAATTAATGGCTTGGCACGATTGGTTTGCGACCTACCGCGATCCCATGGATAACGGCTTGGTTATGACTACCCATCCATGGGAAACAGGCCGTGATAACTCTCCTGAATGGGATTTGCCAATGTCTGGCGTTGACACCTCACAAGTGGGAGAGTATTCCCGTCGTGACCTAAATCAAGTGGATCAGTCTATGCGCCCCACACACGAACAGTACGATCAATACCTTGCCATGGTATTTTTTGGTCGAGACTGTGGCTGGGATCAAGATGAAATTGTTAAAAATGGTCCATTTCGAGTACTGGATGTGGGTATGAGTCTCATTTTATTGCGAGCAAATCAAGATTTGCTCGCGATGGCACGAGCATTGGGCTTTGAAGAAGACTGTAAGAAGCTGCAAGCAAGGATCACAAAAACTCAGATAGGTATCGACTTTCTGTGGAATGAGAACATTGGTGCGTACTGCTCTTATGATCTTATTGCACAACGCTCATCAGATAGTTTGAGCAATGCGTCATTCCTTGCGTTTTACGCCGATGTTGGCAGTCCCCTTCAGCGACAAAAACTCACCCAACACTTACTCAGAATTAAGGATACTGTCTCCTATTTACTGCCAAGTTGTGATCCGGCGAGTGAGCATTACAATCACATCTTGTATTGGCGTGGTCCAATTTGGGCTGTCGTCAGTTATATGGTCGGACTGGGGTTGATTGAACAAGGCGAGACAAAACTGGGTAATCAAGTGATGCTCGACACCATGGCGGTCATTGAAGCGGGCAACTTTTATGAGTCTTTTTCACCAGATACGGGAGAAGGAACCGGCGGTAAGCAATTTTCATGGTCTGCAGCAATATGGCTACACCTGAATGCCCAGCGAGATACATTTACCCTTAAGGACGAACCCAAAGCAAAATAACAGTCTAAAAGGTGCATCAATACACACCTAAAAACACTAACGAAAAGACGTACACGTCTGGCATCTATATTCGTAGGTGCCACCTTCCTGTAGTCATTTTCATGCACTTACATTCTCAGACTTGTATTCTTCGAGATGACAGGTAATCACTTGCTCTGATGAGATTTCTGAAATGATGTCCGCCACCCGCGCAATAGATAAATGGGTCTCATCCAGTAACTCACAGGCGGAGTGTAGTCGCGTGTCATTTAACCAACCCACAAAACTTTTTGAGAAGTTAGCTAAAAAGTGACTAATTCGGCCAGGCAGTTATCACTGGGACGCTCTATCACTGCGTGCTCGATAAATTGATTTTGTCCACCTGTGCGAGCCGGTGCACTAACCATCATACGCGCTATCTGATTGGCCACTTTAGTACCATAAAACGTAGCAACTAAGTGCAAACAACAATCCAGCGCAGCAGCAGTCCCCCCTGAAGCGACAATATTTTCCTAGGCGATAAACAAACGGTTTGAGCCTAGTTTGACTCCGCCAAAACGGACGTTCCGCAAACTCATTCCTGCCCCTTTTCGTGTTACGATAACGTTTCCTATAATTACAGCACCTGAAGTGAAACTGCTACACTCCGCACTATCAAACCACTAGAAAAAACCAACCTATGAAGATGAAATTCAGAAAATACGCCGTTGAAGATAGAGAAGCATTAGTTGATACTTTACTTTCCAACTGCCCAAAGTACTTCATCGAAAGTGATAAGGCTGATTTTCTCGATTTTCTCGATAATTATGCCGATGAAAATTACCTAGTTACAGAAATTGAAGACAAAGTCGTTGGCTGTGGAGGACACTATACAAAAGGTGTTTCAAATGGGATTGCTTGGGTTATAGTTTGAACATAAATCGCTTGGACACAAAAATTTACTTGCGGTAGCAGATAGTTTTTACGCTGAAATTGAGAAGCGTATAAAAGCAGAGGGCCACTTGTATGACATTCAAATCAGTACGACATGGTGAAGTCATTTTCGAGTGGCGATCAACTGGTATATACTTCAGCCCAAAGTCTTCACAGTTGGCACTTTGTAACACAGAAGTGTCCAGAAATGAGTGGGCGGAACGTCTGCTTTTACAATATGATTTAATATACTAAGTTGCTGTTGAACGGCCGACTTTGGCACATAACGGAATTAAAAGCAGCGAGTGATGAATGTCCGTTGTTTGTCTGAAGCGGACTTGCGCAAAAGTATGTCCAACGCCCGCTTTACGCTCACAGGGGCTGCACAAGCAGCCCGTACAGCCTAGATTTCAATAGACTCCGATATTTCCAAAGCATCATCAACTTCGATGCCTAAGTAACAAACTGTGCTCTCTAGCTTCTTGTGTCCAAGCAAGAGTTGAACTACCCGAAGGTTTTTAGTCTTCTTGTAAATTAAATAAGGTTTGGTCCTGCGCAGTGAATGGGTGCTGTACAGCGAGGTATTAAGTCCAAGTTTTTCAATCCATCCATGGAAAATGCGATTATATTGTTTGGTTGATATATGCTCAGCGCCGTGTATACGAGATTTAAAAAGGTAGTCAGACGCTTTTAGTTCTGCTTTCTTCACCCAAGCCAAAATCGATTCGCCAGTGTTTGGTGTTATCTCAAATTGGACAGGACTACCTGTTTTTTGCTGAACGACATTCGTACGCCTCAGCGCAGAACGTCCGCAAACGACGTCTGAAACTTTTAGTTTAACGAGGTCACAACCTCGTAGCTTGCTATCAAGACCAAGGTTGAACAGTGCGAGGTCACGTGTCCGACCTTCAAGTTCTAATCGAATTCGGATACCCCATATATGTGATATCTGAAGAGGTTTCTTCTGCCCAATTATGCGATCTTTGTTCCAAGGTGTATGGATTCGAATTGCCATAAGTTGTCTCCTGCTCAGTAGGAATCACAAGTATGGCAGTCAAGTTGAATGGCTTAATAAAAATATGAGCAGAACTTCAGAGTTGTGCCAAAAGCAGACATTACAAGACTTGTTTCATTTAGATGTTCATGCAACTTCAACAATAAACACTCACAAGCCCAAAGCACTTCATCGATATTAAATCACATGTAAGCATAATTTAATGCCTGACCTAACACATCACGAAACAGATGGGAGAGCACTATGCCTATAGGCTCAAGCATTGATGACTTTTTGGAAGAAGGGATTAAGTAAGAAGTAGAATTTACAGCTAGTAATCGAATAGCACAGAGTCAAACTTTTCTGGTAGACAATGACCAAAACACAAGTGGTTGTGACGCACAATTTAATTTGATAGCCTATCTGAATGAAAAAGATACTTATCATCACAACCTCTTCTTTCAACTGGTGGCGCTCACTCTGAGCGGCACGGAATTCGTACATTCTTTTGCTGCTGGAAGGTAGCTAAGTCTGTATGTTCTTTATATCTCCAGTAGTACGTTTTATTTACTTGGAGATATATCGTGACCAATCAAACAAATACCGAACGACAAGTCATTCTCACTGGCGACCGAGCGACTGGGCCTCTTCACTTAGGTCATTATGTTGGTTCGCTGAAGCAGCGTGTATCCTTGCAGGACGAGCATGACCAGACCATTCTTGTCGCTGACATGCAAGGTCTGACGGACAATGCACACAATCCATCAAAGGTATCATCTAGCATATTAAATGTGGTGGCTGATTATCTGGCTGTTGGCATAGACCCACGGAAGACCAATGTTTGCCTGCAATCACAGCTACCTGCACTCGCTGAGTTGACTATGTATTACAGTAACGTGGTAACTGTAACGCGACTTGAGCGTAACCCAACCGTAAGAAGTGAAATCAAAAGCAAAGGCTTTGAGCGCTCTTTACCCGCAGGCTTCTTAACATACCCAATATCTCAAGCGGCTGATATCACTGCATTTAACGCGACATTGGTTCCTGTTGGTGATGACCAATTGCCAATGATTGAACAAACCAATGAAATCGTAAGGAAGATTAACTCGTTAGTCGAAAAGCCTGTGCTTAAAGAGTGTAAGCCATTACTTAGCAATGCATCACGACTACCTAGCACTGACGGCAAAAACAAAATGAGTAAGTCGATGGGAAATACCATAAACCTTGGCGCTACGGAGAAAGAAATAAGCACAGCAGTTCGTAGCATGTACACAGATCCTGATCACCTGAAAGTTGAAGACCCAGGTAAAGTAGAGGGCAATGTAGTGTTCACGTATTTAGACGCTTTTCACCCAGATACAGAGTATGTCAGTCAACTCAAAGAACATTATCAGGGTGGTGGGCTAGGTGATGGGACGACAAAGAAGATACTGGAAGAGTGCCTGCAAGAGGTGTTGAAGCCAATACGTGAGCGCCGGGAGAAATACCTTAAGGATAAGGCGCAGTTAATCGATATATTACGAGCAGGTAGCGAAATTTCACGAGAGAAAACCAACGACATTCTTCTCAGAGTAAAAAGTGTTTTCGGGTTGAACCTATTCTGACTTATATGGATAGAAGAGAAGGCAAATTAACCAAAATTCATCAGGCTAAAGAATATAGAAAGGCGCACAGTCATAAAACTATGCGCATCTTTAAAAGGTGGAGGAAAGGTGAAAAGCAGTTAACGTAAAATGAATTGAATGAATCTAACGATACAAATACCGTACGACTTTGACGTAATCACACATATCATTTTATTAACACCAATTTGCTCATTTAGTAAATATCAAGCGGTACAAAATAATAATCGGTAGCTCAAGTAACGTTAATGACGATTAACGTTACCTTTCTGTAAAGCTTCTCGGTCTAAAATTAGCGAACTCGAGCCTCTTTACTAGCAACAAGACCTCACAATCAGTGACACCTAATTGTACTGATAGTTTTGATTAATACGATTACCTCACCGACAGCTATTAGCCAAAGCAGGCCTTCTCAGTAGAGTATTCAAAGTCCGCTCAAGACAAGAAGCTGCCAACACCTTTGCACAACAAGCAGTGTTCCTGTCCTGGCAGTCAGCCGCGGACAATGTCACGAAAGCGGCAGAGTTACTGCATCTGTTTGTGGATGAGAACATTGATGATAATCAA
>Ga0213830_1000528_pt1 | contig 18983 bp, 10 predicted proteins | sample SWATP11_FD_161661 | JGI IMG/M metagenome (GOLD analysis project Ga0213830, IMG submission 161661) | Coastal seawater microbial communities from Marineland, Florida, United States - SWA TP1 #1 | ecosystem: Environmental > Aquatic > Marine > Coastal | place: USA: Florida | collected 2016-08-06 | reverse complement strand
GTTTTGATGCGATAGGTGATACAACTTTTCCCATAGAAGCACCTAGCCAGTTAAATGTTCCTGATATTTTTACTGTGGCAAAGCTGATTCAGGCTGTGATTAACGGTAAAGCACTTAAGATTACCTATACATCGCTAACAAGTGGCTTGAGTGAAAGAGAAATTGTTCCACACAGCATAGTTGACAACGGACTACGTTGGCACATTCGTGCTTTTGACCGTAAATCAGAGAGCTTTCGTGACTTCGTTTTAACACGTATATCAGAAGCAACAATTGAAAACTCATTAGTTCATCGTGAGGAAGATAAGCTCAATGACCATCAATGGATGCGGATCATGCCACTACAGTTAGTTCCTCACCCCCACAATGTGAAACATCCTTCTGCAATAGCATTAGATTACGGAATGGAAAACGGCTCTTTGACATTAAACATTAGAGCAGCCATGGCTGGCTATTTATTAAGACGTTGGAATGTCGATTGTACTGCTGATGCTGAACTTATTGGGGCTGAATACCAGTTGTGGCTAAAAAACCGTCAAACATTATTTGGCGCTGAAAATTTAGCCATTGCTCCTGGATACGTACCAGAGATGGAAGAATTATAAATGACGACTCCGAATACAATGAAAATTAAATCACATAAAGACTATCTGGGAGATCTCATTGGCGGCAGTTTGATGATCAAAGAAAGTCAAACAGTAGCTGAGTTACTGCTTAAAAATCCGTCTCAAGAAGAGTGGGTAGAGGCGATAGTTAACCAAAATGTTTTGCAAAAACGCTCTGATGCCTCAGCAAAAAGAAACGCTGCAACTATAAAAAAGCGTTTAGAAAATATGTCAGAAAAATACCTAGAACAAGTTGCGTTTGGCAGCACTGAATTGTCAACTCAGTTGATGTTTGCAGCGACATTAATCAATAGCACGCTGCTCGCTGACTTTATGCGCAACGTGGTGTTAGACGCAAAACGAATGTTTCGTGAAAGCTTAGATGTAGGCGATTGGGAGTCTTTTTGGTACGAGCGTAGTCGAATATTTCCTGAGCTTTCCCAAATGTCCGAGTCATCAACCTACAAAATATCTCAAGTTGCATTTAAGGCTATTGCAGACGCAGGCTATATTGAATCAACGCGCAGTAAGAAGCTTCAAAATGTGTATCTGTTACCAGAAGTGAGAGATTTACTAGTAGGCATTGACAGAGACGATATTATTTCAGCAATGGAGTTGCATTAATGGCTGAACTATCCAATAAGCAGCAAAAACGGCTTCACTATAGGCTCGATGAAATTCAACCTAAAATTGAAAGCGAAGACTTTTTAAAGAACCAGGGACTTGGCAACGAAATTGGTTTCTATGTTTTCGACTATCCGCCGGAATCAGAGATAGAGGTAAGGGAACACTTAGATTACATGTCAGAACGGCTAATTAAGCGTGGCCGTATCTTTAAAAGCATCAATTTATTCGAAGCTGTTATAGAGCTATTAGACTCCCGTAACCTTACCGAACGAGCATTTAAGGTACAGAAGGAGCGTGGTGATGATGCATTGTTCAACGCACTCAAAGGGCCACTAGAGCAGAACAGGGTGGCTGAATTTATTTCTTCAAAAATAGATCTAGAAACTACCGAGTTTATTTTACTTCATGGGCTAGGTAGTGCATGGCCTATCATTCGTGGTCATGGCCTCTTAAACGCGCTACATGCAAAAGTAGGCAGTGTGCCGACTGTACTTTTCTATCCAGGGGAGTATGACGGCACCGCGCTAAAACCCTTCGGCAAAATTGAATCAAATAATTATTATCGAGCATTTAAACTAGTACCGTAAACGGACTTACATACAAGCAGTAAGGAAATAAAGTTATGCAAATCAGAAGCTTATTTACTAAAGATATTGATCGTTCAATTAATGGTGTTGTCAAAGCAGATCAATTAGAAAGCGACACTGTTTTTACCGAATTAGATGAATACGTAATTACAACAGAATTAGCAAAACACTTTGAAGAGTTTTTTGATGCTTACATGCCGTCAGTTCGCGATCCAAAAGCAAAAGCAGCTTCAGGTAAACTAGGCATTTGGGTAAGTGGTTTCTTTGGTTCGGGTAAATCACACTTCATCAAGATTCTTTCTTATCTCCTACAAAATACGAAAGCGACCAATGGTAAGTTTGAACAGTCAGCAATAGATTTTTTCAAAGACAAGAACTTAGACGGCTTTTTATTAGGTGAAATAGATACAGCAGTTAAAAAAGAAAACACCGTTATTTTATTTAACATTGATAGTCGGGCCAATACCGATGACGGTGATGATGCGATTCTCAAAGTATTTCTAAAAGTATTTAACGAGCAAATGGGCTTTAGTGGTGACCACCCTCATATTGCACATTTAGAGCGTGAACTAGACCAGCGTGGTGTATTCGACCAATTTAAAAAAGAGTTCAATGCATTAACGTCCGCTGATTGGATAGAAGAAAGAGATGCGTATGACTTTTACCGAGATGACATGGCTGATGCTTTAGGTAAGGTAACCAAGCAATCGACTGAGTCAGCTAGACAGTGGGTAGAGCAACTAGAAAACAACTTCACGTTGGATGTTAGTAATTTCTGTAAGTGGGTTAAGGAATATTTGGATGTAAACTCAGATCGAAGAGTTTTGTTCTTTGTCGATGAAGTAGGTCAGTTCATTGGTAATAATACGCAGATGATGCTGAAGCTACAAACGATCACTGAGAATTTAGGAACTATATGTGAAGGAAGAGCTTGGGTTGTAGTAACATCACAAGAAGACATCGACTCTGTTATCGGTCAAATGGCTGGTTCAAAAGGCCATGACTTTTCAAAGATTCAAGGACGATTTGAGCGTTTATCTCTTTCTAGCTCAAATACAAGTGAAGTTATTGAAAAACGTTTATTATCGAAAGAAGATGAAGCCAGGAGTGAGCTTCAAGATTTGTACGATAAAAAAGGCGATATCTTAAGAAACCAGCTCGCATTTGATAGCACAACAACAGCTGAACTAGCAAACTATAAAGACGCGAGCAGCTTCATTAACAGTTATCCTTTTGTTCCTTACCACTACACACTTGTTCAAAAGATCTTCGAAGCTATTCGTAAAGCGGGTGCAACTGGTTTGCACTTGAGTCGTGGGGAACGTTCATTACTAGATGCTTTTCAAAGCGCGGCCAAGCAAGTTCGAGATGAGAGTGTCGGCGTACTTATCCCACTTTATTACTTTTACCCTGCAATCGAAAGCTTCCTTGATACGTCTGTCAAAAGAGATATCGATCAAGCATCACAAAAAGAGTCAATTTCTACATTTGCGCTTTGCATTTTAAAAACTCTGTTTTTAATCCGTTATGTAGATGTAATAAAGTCTACATTAGATAACTTAGTCACCTTATGTGTCAGTAAAGTAGATGAAGACCGATTAGCTCTCAGAAGAGATATTGAGCAGGCGTTGAATGCTCTTGAGCAAAATATGCTCATCGCTCGTCAAGGTGACGAATATATATTCCTCACCAACGAAGAAAAAGAAATTGAACAGGAGATTCAAAAAACTGAAATTGAATTGTCTGATCAGACAAAGAAGATCAGTGATCTTATTTTCGATGACGTACTGCGTCGTGAAGCCAACTACCGTTATCCTGAAAATAAACAGGACTTTCCTATTAGCCGCTTCTGTAATGGTAGTCCACGAGATGGTTCTCAAGAAAACGACTTGGTCGTTAAAGTTATAACACCAAGAGATCCTAACTACGATGAGTACAGCTCAACCGTCTGTGCTAACCGTTCTATGGACGGTGATAGTGGCGCAATAATTATAAAGCTGGCTGAAAACGAGCGAGTATTCAGAGATATTGAAACCTTCATTAGAACCAGTAAGTTCTTGCGTGGCAATTCAGGAAAGCGTCCAGAACAACAACAGTTACTTCACCAAAAAGCTACAGAAAACCAAGAACGAAACCGCAGATTGATTGGAGAGGTTGAAGAGCTACTCAAGGACGCTGAATTCTACGCATTAGGCTCTAAGCAGAATCCAAAAGGCGGAGCAGTTAGTTCGATACTTCAAGAGTTATACCGCTATGTCATTGAAAATACATTTAGCAAGCTTAAGTTAATTAAGCCATTTCCTGGTGACATTCGTCGAGAAATACAGAACACCTTAGTTGCTGATGATGTTAGTCAAATTGGTCTTGATTTGAGTACCGAGGAGGTAAACCCACTTGCTTCTTTAGAGGTCGAGAAATTTATTACGCTCGGTGATGACACTGGCAGACCTATTACCGCAGAAGACATTGTGAAGCGTTTCTCTAAACGCCCGTTTGGCTGGAATGACGAAGAAATTATTCTAATTATTTCTCGATTGGCTTTAGCCAATAGAATCTGCTTCCAAATGCGCCAACAAGAAGTTCCTTTAAAGAATGCATACGACAACCTGACTCAAGTTAGAAAACGTGCCGAGCTACGTATTCGACGAATCAAACAACAGTCTGAAGCTAACCTAAAACGTGCAGCTAAATTATTTAAAGACGTATTCGGCAAAAATGCACCTGATAGCGAAAAAGAGCTTTTCAATATTGCTCAATCCAATATTAGTGCTATGAAAACCAAACTTGATGCTTTTGCCAACAAAGCATCGACGGGCCACTATCCAGGTGTAAAAGACATCGATAACGGGCGAGTGTTGCTAGCGGGATTAATCGAAGCACAGTCAAGCTATCAGTTTATCGAATCTTTTCTCGCCAACGGCGACGATTTGCTCGATTTTGAAGAAGACTATCAAGATCTTGAAAACTTTTATGAAACTCAGTTTTCAACATGGCAGAAGTTGCATAAAGCACTAACTATCGACTTTGATCGCAACCGATTAGCATTGGAAAAGAATGCTGATGCGAATGCTGCGTTGACAAAGTTAGAGGCTATTCACGATAAAGAGCGCCCATACCGTGATATACGTGATGTTGAACCTCTAATAGAGAGCATAAACAAGGTTAACGAAGCACTAATAACAGAAAAACGTAAACATGCTAAGTCGAGAATTGATCTTCGTATTGAACATGTTACTGAGCAAGTCAAAGCTGCTGGTGCGGTAAACAGTGATATCAGCAATAAAGCACTTTATCCGCTTCAAAATGCTAAAAAGCGCGTTGAAAAGCTACAAGGTATTGCTGAAATACATCAAGAGATCACTGAAGCTGCCGCATTGGAAGAAGATGCCTATGAACTAATTAATAAATTCATTGAGCAGCAACAAGCGCTTGCAGAACAACAAGCGAAAGAAGCGGCAGAAAAAGCCACCAATCCAATATCTGATGCAGATAAAAACTCAAAAAATAATGACTACGAAAGGACGGTATCAAAGCCAAAACATGCAGCGGAAATTGCACCTAAGAAAATCGTCTCGATTGATACGTCAAGAATAATGCGAGAAGTCAATAGCACAGGGGTTATAGAAACTGAGCAAGATATTGAAGATTACTTATCTGTGTTAAAAACTAAATTAACTGCGCTGGTAAATAGTAATAATAAAATACGTATCAAATAGCCAAGGAGTTAGGCAAATGGGGTTTTGGCGCGACTTATTCAAATCGAAAGAAGAGAAAATTCGAGAGAAACAAAAAATAGTTAAGTCATCGAAACGATTTTTGCTTCTGAAAAATCGTTCTAAGCTAGAAGTGAAACAAAACAAAATTCCATTGCTTAACGCTCGAAATAGATTGGTTGATACGTTATCCACATTCGAAAGAAAACGAGATGAACTGGACACAAAATGGAAAGCCGCTTATCCAAACTTTTCATGGTGGAACAAGCTAAAGTATGACGAAAACCTAGATTTGAGCGAACTCGATAAGCAAATTTCTCAGTTAGAAATAGCAATTGATAAATTCGATTCGAAATACCATGAGGGGCTTATCAAACTGTATCAGCACTTTGAACTGCTTGAAAAAACAAGCTCTCAAAGAATTGAGTATAGTTACAACAAGCTTTCGGCGGCGCTTGATGACTCATTGATTAGTGACACTCATAGAGACTCTATCAGGGCTGCTTGGCTTGCAACACTTTCTGTACCTTTTTCCATTGGCAACGATTTAGCAGTAGCAGATCAAGTATATGACTCGCTAAGAGCCGTTAATGGAAATTTTGAGGGAATGACAAACTCAGAAATTTGGTGGGAGACGTTATGGATGTCGTCAGAGAGCCTTACAGGTTTGAGCAGTCTAGTTAAGGGGGCGTATTTTGAGCAACTGGTTGCCAATGATATGGGTGGGCAATTACACGAGCATTTCAACACACCAGAGACTGATATGGTGCTTGATGGAATGGAGTTTCAATTAAAAGCCACTGACAGCGTGGCGTATATTAATTCGGTTGATGAAGATATCCCTATCATTTCTACATCTGAAGTTGCTAACCAAACAGGTGCTATTGATAGCGGTTATTCAAATGAAGACCTGACTACCAAAGTTGAACAAGCTCTTGATGGAGGTCTTATCGACGCTAAGGATGTTGCAGTTGATGCATTATTAACTGGAGTCGGTTCCTTAGGAATATTCGCTACGATGAGAGGAATTAATCATGCTTCAGCTAGGTACGATGAGGGTGTTAAAGCAGAAGAAGCTTTTTTAGAGGGAGCTGGTGTAGCAATAGAAGGGACAGCAAAAGGATTAGTTGATGCTGGTGAGATGCTTTATAAAGTAGCTATGTCGCGACCTAGCCGATTTGTAGGCCGCTCATTAGTAAAGGGGTTGGTAAAATTAGATGAAAAATTAATGGAAGAGTCTAGTAAAGGAAAAAGCAAATGAAGGATATTGCGCTAACTTATTTAAGGGAAATGACAGGAAGTCCAGTAGCTGATTTTCATCAAGACCAGTGGGAATCGATTGATGAACTGGTGAATAGACAAAACCAGTTACTAGTTGTTCAACGAACAGGGTGGGGTAAGAGTGCAGTCTATTTTATCGCAACTAAAATAAGACGTACAAAAGGGTTTGGGCCTACCTTGATAGTATCACCTTTATTATCTCTTATCCGAAACCAAATAGACTCTGCTGCGAAACTGGGATTGAACGTCGTCTCCTATAACTCATCGATGGATAAAAATGAAAAACAGGCCGCCGAAGATCAAATTCTGGCAAGCAAAGTAGATGCTGTTATCATTGCTCCAGAGCAACTAGGGCAGAGTTATTTTGCAGAGAACATTTTAAATAAAATTAGCGGTAACATTGGACTATTTGTAGTTGACGAAGCTCACTGTATCTCGGACTGGGGACATGACTTTAGGCCTGACTATGGTCGAATCGTTCGCGTATTGCAGAACATGCCTCAGAATTTGCCTGTATTGGCGACAACTGCAACAGCTAATAACCGTGTAGTGGACGACATCAAGAACCAGCTCGGGGAGCGTCTATCCATCATTCGAGGGGCTTTAACTCGTAAAAGCTTGCAACTTCATAATTTGAATATCAGTAATAAATCTGAGCGATTAGCGTGGTTAGCTGAGAACCTAAAAAGCATAGAAGGTACAGGAATCGTTTATGCTAAAACGACTAAAGACTGTGAAATAGTGGCAGGTTTTCTACAGCAGCAAGGGATCGATGCTCATGCATACCATAGCCAGCTAGATTCAGATGAGGCGAAAGCTAATTTAGAAGTAGCATTGATAAACAACAATATAAAAGCGCTTGTTGCAACTTCTGCATTAGGAATGGGCTTTGATAAACCAGACCTAAGCTTTGTTATTCACTTTCAATCACCTGGAAACGTTGTTGAATATTATCAACAGGTTGGTCGAGCAGGACGAGGAATTGACAATGCTATTGGCGTTCTCATGCTCGGTCATGAAGACGCTCGTATTCAACAATATTTTATTGAAAATGCCTTCCCGAAAGAAAGCCAGATCAATCAATTGTTAGAAGTTATAGAGCAAAAAGACGGGTGTAAAATTTCTGACTTAGAGCCAGAGGTGAATTTTTCGCTAGGCACAATTAGAGAAATAATTAAGTTCTTGATGATTGAACATCCTTCACCCATTTTGAAAGATGGTAATCAATTCTTTAGAACGCAATTCGATTACCAACTCCCTCAAGAAAAAATTGAAAGGTTAAATTCGGTTAAGCAGAGAGAGTGGGAAAGCTTGAATCGATATCACGAGCACAATGGTTGTTTGATGCAATATTTATCAGATGAACTAGACGATCCTGATTGTGAACCCTGTGGTAAGTGCCAAAATTGTAGGCCAGAATCCAAGCTATCTGAAGTTAGTAATCCCAAATTAGTGTTACTCGCTAACGATTATCTACGTCATAGATATATTAAAATTAAACCTAGAGCGACATTTGCTAGTTCAGGTAATAATGCAAGACTAGCTTTTGGTGAATATAAGTTTCCGTATAGTGACAGCAAACTCAAAATTGAATCAGGCCTAGCACTCTCTTCTTGGAAAGATGGTGGCTGGGGCGATCTGGTAGCTGAAGGGAAACGACTAGGTGACTTCAGTGAGGACTTAATTCCTCCTATGGTAAAAATGATTAACAGTCTAGATTATGAAGATAGACCTTCTTGGTTAACCTACATCCCGTCACCAAGACATCCGAACTTAGTTAGAAATTTTGCACATAAACTGGCAAGTGCGCTGGGTGTTGAATGTAAAGACTCTATATATGTTGCAAAGGTTCGTGAACCCCAGAAAACAATGGAAAACAGTTTCTTCCAAAGTAAAAATCTAGATGGCGCATTTGGCTTAGATCCGTCTCAGGGGTATGCCGCGCCAGTATGGCTTCTTGACGATGCCGTCGATTCTAGATGGACATTTACTGTTGCTGGCGCATTATTGCGAAGAAACGGTGTACCTAAAGTAATCCCAATTGCATTGACTAGCACAAGCAAAAATGGCTAGTGCGAACAAACTCTACAAGAAGATAAGTTAATGATAAGCGAAAATATTAAAGCGATTTTGCTACTGACAAGCCATTTCAACTCAAACGAAGTTAGAGAATACAAGACATTTTCAATAAATGAATATGGGTTTTTCGCTTATTGGTTGTATAGAAATGGTTTCAAGCCAGAAAGTCTATTAAATGATGAATCTTTCAACGAAGCTTGGGCACTTTGGGACAACCCTCTGAGTCATATTGAAGCGAAGAAGGTTATTGATTTTAAAGGGCTAGAAAAAACTATCTCGAACATTTCATTCGAAAGAATTCAGCACCTGCTAAATAGAGGAGCGAGCTTGAGCTTAGCTATAGATAAATGGCAGAGTGCTGGAGTATGGATCATGGATAGGCAGCATCCACATTACCCTCAGAACTTTAGAAAACAACTAAAACATCAAAGTCCTGCACTATTGTTTGGTGTCGGTAACAGCGAACTATTGACGAAAAATTCAATAGGTTTTGTTGGCTCTAGAGATTGCTCTGTAGAGGATGAGCAATCAACGAAACACTACGTAGAACAAATCAATCGACTCGGTTTCCAAGTTGTATCTGGCGCTGCTAAGGGGGTAGACACCCACGCTATGCTTGCCTCGCTGGAAAATGGTAATGAAGCAATTGGAATAATGGCAGAAAGCTTATTTAGAGCCAGTGCCTCAAATAATTGGCGACAGCACCTTAAAGATAACAAGTTAGTTTTAATAAGCCCCTTCTTCCCTGAGTCTAGATTTACTCCCGCCAACGCTATGGCGAGAAATAAATACATATACCTGCTGTCAAAAGCTACTGTTGTTATTACATCAGGTGAAAAAGGCGGTACATGGGAAGGTGCGAAAGAGAACCTCAAAAGAAATTGGGTGCCAACCTTGGTGTCAACCCATAAACAACCGCTTCAAGCTGGAAATAATGCATTGTTAACGGGCAACGGTCTGACAAGAAATTGTGCCAAACCTTTTCCCATATCGTTAAGTTCAACTGACGAGCAAATCTTCAATTTGATTAGTGGTAAAGAGGTTGAAACAACAGATAAAACTTTTACGTCACATGCTGAAACCTCTGAAATCCCTGAAACCAGTCAAGGTCATCAGTCGAACTTATTAGACTCTAGTCTAGCTAAGGCTGAGAAAAAAAAGTCACATAACTCACAGAAATCAACTGAGCCGACACAGCAGAGTGACTTATTTGGGGAGCAAGCCGACAACGATCTAGTTACTGAGTCTAACAAACCAGAGTTTAACAATAGCAAAGCTTCAAAAGATAAAGAAAAATTAGATTCTGATGTAACCGAACAAGTTGTGAAGATAGCAAATGAAGATGAATCACTCGAAAGTCAAACAGAAGAAAGAGCAGCGCAACAACTAAATACCTCAAACATCCATTCGGTAAGTTTGATTGATCTTTTTTACCAAAAACTTTCGGTTTTAATTGTAGAGACCTCGAACAACTTAATTGATAAATCAGAGTTAGAACACCACTTTCCTGAGCTTGAAATAATCAGTAAAACAGCACTAGATAAATGGTTAAAACATTTAGTGGATGAAGGAAAGTTATTGAGACCGTCTGCAAAGAAGAAACAGTTCTCCTTACCTAAAGCTTCACAAGAGACTTCGACAATCAAAAGTAAAAACGAAACTCAAAGATAGAGAATATATGAACACAAAAAACTTAAAAGCATACGCACCGAAAGCACGTACTCAATTTATTGACGCGGTAAAAAAACGTGCGGCTCAATTCGGAATATACAAAGACCGAATTGAAGAAGTTCGTATTGAAGGTGGTGCCGCAATCATTGAAGGTCGTGCGTTTACTCGTAAAGAAGGCGAACAACGTAAGCGTTTAGAAAACAAAGTTGCTGAGCGTGGATATGAAATGTTCATCCGCGAAATGGCTTATACATGGTTTAACCGTTTAGCCGCGCTTCGTTATATGGAGATACATGATTATTTTGATCATGGCTTCCGTGTACTATCACACCCAACCAATCAAGATAGTTTGCCTGAGATTTTAAATCACGCCTCAGATGTGGCTGAAAGCTTAGATTTAGATAAAAGCCATGTTATAGAGCTGCAACTAGCAGGTGATAAAGAAGAAGAGCTATATCGCGAACTATTGCTAGGGCAATGTCATCACCTTTCTAAAATTATGCCGTTCATGTTCGAGGCAATTGATGATGCAGCAGAGTTACTACTACCAAATAACTTAACCAAAACAGATTCGATTCTAAAGGGGCTAATCAACGATATTCCTGAAGAAGACTGGCAAGAAATTGAAGTTATCGGTTGGCTTTATCAATTTTACATTTCAGAACACAAAGATGCAGTGATCGGTAAAGTGGTTAAATCAGAGGATATTCCAGCAGCCACTCAGTTATTCACGCCAAACTGGATTGTTAAATATCTGGTACAAAACTCAGTGGGTAGACAATGGTTAGCAACCTACCCTGATTCTGAGTTAAAAGGCAAGATGGATTACTACATCGAACCTGCTGAACAGTCTGATGAAGTTATAGAGCAGCTAAAAGCCATTACGCCAACAAGTATTGACCCAGAAGAAATCAAAGTGCTCGATCCAGCCTGTGGCTCAGGTCATATCCTGGTTGAAGTCTATGAAGTCTTGCGTGAAATCTATTTGGAACGTGGGTATCGTCTTCGTGAAATCCCAGAGCTAATTCTTACCAAGAATATATATGGCTTAGATATTGATGATCGTGCAGCGCAGCTTGCAGGTTTTGCCTTGATGATGAAAGCCCGTGAAGATGACAGACGCATATTCCAGCGAGTTGAAGATGGTCAAGTATCATTAAATGTATTCTCACTTCAATCGACAGAACACCTAGATATTCCAAAGCTTTGGAAGGCATTAGACTTAGAAAGCAATCAACGAACTGGCTCGACTGGTAGCCTATTTGATACATCAGAAGAGTTTGTTCAACCAGGTGGGGTTTACCAAGAGTATTTTGAGTTACTACAAGAATTGAAGTTGGCTTTTTTACAAGCCAAAACACTCGGCTCTCTGATTCAAATTGAACATCAACACTTAACTAATTTACTTGCGTTTAAAGAAATACTATTGAAAAAAGTTCAAGGCTCAGACCCTGCTGCTAAGCAAGCTGCTTTGGAGTTTCTATCAGTTATTAACCAATCAATATCGTTAGCAAAACAATATGATGCTGTAATTGCTAATCCCCCATATATGGGCAACAAGGGGATGAATACAGCGTTGCGAAATTTTAGAGAGAGAATGCCAACATCAAAGTATGATTTGTTCTCAATGTTTATAGAGAATGCATTGAATAATCTTACAGATGATAAAAGTACACTGTCGTTCGTGGTTCCTCAAAGTTGGATGTTTTTAACTACTTTTTCAAAGTTTAGAGAATATATACAAGGTAATTATACAATAACGAGTCTAAATCACTTTGACGGTGAATTATTGGGAGTTGGCTTTAAAATATCGGCTTTCAACATTGTGAAAAATAAAATACCCCAATTTGTCACAAGTTTCACAAGAAACTTGGATGGGGATGAGTGCAAAATAGAAAAGTGCTTGGATGAGTTACAAGTAATACCTGGCAAACCGATATCTTATTGGGTATCAGATGCTCATTTGGATGCGTTTAAAAATGGTCATTTACTCGAAGAAATTGCTAAACCTAAAGCAGGAATGTTAACGACTAACAATGATAAGTTTGTTCGGTTCTGGTGGGAGGTAAATGCTGCGGATACGTTTACATCTGCAAAAAGTAGCCAGGAAGCAAGTAAAAGTAACAAGAAGTGGTTTCCATACAATAAAGGTGGGGGTAACAGAAAGTGGTATGGTAACAATATTTTTTTAGTTAACTTTAAAAATGACGGTCAAGAGATATGTGACTACATAGATAGTCAGCCAAATGTAAAAGTCAAATCGAATGGTCGAGTTACAAACCGACAGTATTACTTCAAAAGATCAATTACTTGGTCGGATATAGGTTTTTCTGATTTTTCTGCACGCTCTTTCCCTGAAGGCGCGATTTTCGACATAACAGGAATGTCAGCATTCCCTGAAGATGATGATTATGAGTATTTGTTAGGATTATTTAACACTAATGTAATGTTGGGATTTATGGGAATTATAAACCCTACATTCCATTTTCAAGCTGGTGATATGGCGAGAGTTCCTCTAAAAAGAGGAAGTTTCGAACAGATAAACGCAGTAAAGGATTTGGTTCGCAGTGCCGTAAAAATTGCAAAATTAGACTGGGATAAATTTGAGTTATCACACGAATTCAAGCTTGAGCACTACAAGCCAGGACTTGTAAAAGCTCAGTTTGAGGAAGTAATAGAATCGGAAAGAGATCTGGTTGATGAACTGATTTCAAATGAGAAAGAATTAAATAGGATATTCTCAACTATCTACAATTTACCATTGCAGTCGGAAAAGAACTTACAACCTGATTTATTTTGCAATTTTTATGAAGGCGCAAAATGGCTGATAAATAAGTCGCGGAGAGCTAAAGTAGAATCATTATTTAGCAATTTTATTGGTTGTATAATGGGGCGTTATTCGCTCGACCAAGAGGGGATCGTTTATGCAAAATCAGGTAACGAAGGATTCAAAGAATTAGAAGCTGGTGATGCCTATAAAACAATCCCTGCTGACGATGATGGCATCGTCCCATTGGCTTCTGAAGATTGGCTATTTGACGATGATGCAACCACTCGTTTTAAAGAATTTGTTAAAACGGTATGGGGTGGTGAGCATTTATCTGAAAATTTAGAGTTTGTTTCTGAAAGCCTATGTTTACATGCGCTCAAGCCTAAAAAAGGTGAAAATGCGATGGACACTATCCGTCGTTACTTCTCGACACAATTCTTTAAAGATCACTGTAAGACATACAAGAAACGACCTATCTACTGGCTATTTAGTTCAGGTAAAGAAAAGGCATTTGAATGTTTAGTGTATCTACACCGCTATAACGAAGGTACTTTATCTCGTATGCGTACAGAGTACGTTACGCCTCTAATGGGTAAATACGATGCCCAACATACGTTACTGTCGGAGCAACAACTGCAAGCCACGGGCACGGAAGCTCGCCGTATCGAGAAAGAACTCAAGTCACTTGAGAAAAAACAAGCAGAACTTCGTACTTTCGATGAACAGCTAAAACACTACGCCGAAATGCGCATCACACTCGACTTAGACGATGGCGTAAAAGCTAACTACGGCAAATTTGGTAATCTACTAGCTGATGTTAAAACCATCCACGGTAAGGCGGTTAAGTAATATAAAGAAGCTAGTAAAAAAGAGATTGTTTGTGTTTTATGTAAATACCCTTGACACGTTTAAATTGTTTAAAGGATACTGTCCCAAGTCCTAGGACTTGGGACGGGCAAGGGAAATAAAAATGAAAAGTCAAGATATTGTCGTATTACTGAAATTGGTGTCGCTTCACACTGAGTTATTTAATGAGAACTCCCTAGAAAGCAAACTATTAAAAATTAGTTGGCAGTTTGATGATTGGAGTGATAGTGAAGAGGAGTATTTTGAAGAGCCTAGTTTAATAGGCAAATATATTGAACGTCGATTTTCAATGCGGTCTTTAGAAAGTGATACGGGAATTAGTAAATCTCAAGTCAACTTGAGTTTAAAACGTATGACTGATGTTGGACTAGTCAAGCTTGATAGAAAATTAGCGGTGCCTAAAACAAATATTAAAGCACTATTGGAGTTCCTTGCTTACGGGATTAGATATGTATTCCCTGCCAAAGAGGGGGAATTAGCGCGTGGTATTGCAACCTCTATTGCTGCCCCAGTATTACAAGGAAAGTTAATGACATCTGGCGATTTCTCTCCCGTTTGGCCGTATGCCAATGGCAAGTCAAAAGGACTAGCTATAGAACCTTTACACCCCAAAGTTTTTCAAGCTGTTCGCAAAGATCCAAGAATGTACGCTTACCTTGCGTTAACTGATGCGATTAGACTAGGTAATCCTAGAGAACGGAACTTTGCTTTAGATACCCTACAGCAACTATTTAAGACAACTATATGAATACGATAAATTTACAAAAACAGATGCTTACAAAAGTAGCAGAAGCACTTGGTGAACAATTGATTCAAGAAGTTGTGTTTGTGGGAGGTTGTACAACAGGGCTTTTGATTTCAGACGATTTCACCAAAGAGCAAATTAGGTATACCGATGATGTTGACTTAATCGTTGATGTAGTCGGCTATGCGGCTTGGACGAGTTTACAAGCTCAACTGAGAGAACATGGCTTTACCATAGATATGGGTGAAGAAGTGGTGTGCCGCATGTTGCTAGGTGAGCTTAAAGTTGATTTTATGCCAGTGGATGAAAAAACACTCGGCTTTACAAATAAGTGGTATAGAGATGCCGTTGCTACAGCCCAAGATTATCGATTGACTGAACAGTTGACTATTAAACTCGTTGCGCCCGAATATTTCATATCGACAAAATTGGAAGCTTATTTAGGTCGTGGTAATGGAGATTGTTTATCTAGCCATGATATTGAAGATTTACTCAATATTTTTGATGGCCGAGAGGAGATCGTAGAGGAAATAAATAACGCTTCAGCAGACTTAAAAAGCTATATTTCAGAACAGCTGACTTTGCTACTAAAAGACTCCAATTTTGAGTATGCAATTCAAAGCCTAACAAATGGTGATTCAGATAGAGAAAGGTTGATTTTTGAAAGGCTAGAAGGTGTTACTGATAATGAATAGCAGAGTAATGGATATCGATTGTTATTCACAACAGGGGACTGCTCGTGATACCAATAGGGACTTTGTTGGGCTTTTCGAACTTGATAGTGGAGTGCTGGTTTACTTATTGGATGTGTCAACAAGTTCGTCACTCAGTTGTGCAAGCTTTGTAGAGCAGCTTAATGGCTTGATTTCAGAGCGACTCACTAATGAAATTGTTGCAGACCCCAGTCTTTTTCTTGATGTATTACAGCAAGTCATTATTGATTTACAGCAGTCATTCAAATCTGGAGTAGCAAGCTTAATTACGTGTTTTATTTCTTATGAGTCCGACATTGTGTGGGGATATACCGCAGGTGACTCACGTATAGGCACTGTGGGAGATGAGATAATTTGGCGTTCTCCTGTTCATACTGGCGCTAACCCTTTTGGTGAAAGTTTTACAGACTCAATGAAGTTAATACCTGAAAGGCATATTTTGACCCGTTGTTTAAATATGCGAAAGAAATGTAACTTCGAATTTTTCCAATTTAATGTCGCAAAAGAGCAATCGTTAGTGATTGCATCTGATGGTTTTTGGGCTGAATTAACATCAGAGCTTCAGTTAAGTTTTTTAACGAAACAGCAAGTAAAGACGGAAGATGATAGTTCATTTATCGGTATCAAAGACTTTATTGGCGCTGCAAATCTAAATTGCACTGTTTCCTCTGAAAATTGTAACTACTTCAATCTGACTAACAAGGGTTAACCTGATGAATGTAGACCAATTAAAACAAGGTATCCTTGTTAAGTTTGAAAAATGCCGATTAGTATTCTGGCAGGACGAAGACACTGAGTTTCAAGAACAGCTGGCCTCAATAAAAGACGAACTTAATAGCAGTGAAGTAGAACTTATTGAGATTGACGAATATTCTCACTTTGAAATAAAACAGCGTGTTGAGCTAAAAGAAGCTAATTCAAAGTTTTTGCTGTATAGCAATAAGCCACAAAATGAACCTGCTCGTGACTGGTTATATGATATTCGTTTGTACGCAGAACATTTCTATGCTGATTCTAGTTCTATGATCTTGAATGAACTAGGCATGAGAATGGAGTTTCGCCAAGATATTAGCCGCTATAAAAAGTTCTTTGGTAACCAACAACGGTATAACAAGTTAAAGCGATTACTGCCAGAAGGTGCAGAAAAACAAACATTAGAGCTTTCAATGATTGCCGTTATTGCTAAGGTGGAAACGGTTTCTTTTCCAGCTGTTTTTCACCAGTTAATTAGTTTGTATGCAGAGCGGCCAGAAAATGCAGATGAACTGTTATCAGAGCTGGAGAAATTTGCGCTCGCTAAAGTATTCTGGACGTTAGCTGTTGAAGAGTTTGGTTACGTTGCAAACTGTTTGTTTGAGAACGATGCCGATAACGAACAGATTACGCGATTTAAAGACTTATTACTCAAATTACTAATCACGGATTGCTACCAAGCCATACAGTCATCTGGCGTAGCCGTTCAAGCTACTAATTTTGCTTCAAGCCTTTCTGCCCATATTTTACCTATGAGTTTGGCTGACGAAGAGCTATCGACACTACCTAAAAGTGTTAGAGAGTTGCTAATGAACTCAGCTTCAAAGCGAGCATCAGTCGTCAACTTCGTATCATCATGGCGAGAAAGCAGAACGTTATCAGATTCGTATAACATAGTGGCGTTTGAAGTTGCTGAAGAGCTAGAGATTAAGACTAAGCTTGGTGAGTTTCAACATCCATCGGATCTGATACATGTTGAAACTTTTGTCGAATCTGATCAGCAACTAATAAAAGCACTAGCGAAGGATTTACCTGCATACGAAGCTGTGAAGATTAATGATTGGGTTTCAAAAAAATTGCGTAGCCATTGGTGCTCACCTGGTTCCCACAAAGATAGTGCTAACTATGCGGCAATCTATAAAGCATTAAGAGCTGCTAAAGAATTTTATGACCTGAAAGAAAAACACATTGATGGCTTTGCCTTTGATAGCGCTAGAAGTCTCTACAAGGCATATGAAAAAGAGCTTTACAAATTTGACCATGCGTATCGTATTTTCAGTGAAAACTCGATTGAAGTTAGCAAAAATGGCTCAGATATTCTGAAAGCGACAGGGCTTGTTGAGGATATTGAACATCAATATGTTGACTGGTATTTGCATGATTTAGCAGTTATCTGGGGCAAGCTTGTTGATGATGAAAAGCTGCTTGATAAATGGCAAATAGCGGGAATACACAATCAGCAAGACTTCTTCCTAGAAGAGGTCAAGGGTGTACTTAATCAAACTCAGGTTAAACGAGTTTTTGTAATTATTTCTGACGCACTTCGTTATGAAGTGGCACATGATATTCATCAACAAATTAACGATGAAAAACGCTTTAAGTCAGAGATAAAATCACAGCTGGGTGTAGTACCATCTTATACACAACTCGGGATGGGAAGTCTTCTTCCCCATAAAAAGTTAACTGCCCATCTTGGAGCCAAACCAGAATACAAAGCTGACGGTCTGTCAGTTCATGGGCATGAAAATCGTCATAAAATCTTAGAAAAACATGGTGGTGTGGCGTTTAAAGCTGACGAAGTTCTCAATTGGACAAATCAGGAAGGCCGTGACAAGGTTCGTGATGCCCAGGTAGTCTATATTTACCACGATGAGATCGACAATATTGGAGACTCACCAGGAACTGAAAATCAAACGTTTGAAGCAGCTCGTGACGCTGTTGATGAGATTAAACAATTAGTTGGTCGTATCATTAATCGACTAAACGGTAGTAGAGTGCTAATTACAGCCGACCACGGTTTTTTGTTTAAGATGACAGACGTTACTGACTCTGATAAGACAGCGCTTAAATCAAAACCTAATGGTGCAATTGTTAGTAAGAAGCGTTATGTCATAGGCGCAAACTTACCTTCAGACAGCTATTACTGGACTGGAAAATTAGCTAACACCGCAGGTGTGGACATTGAAGGCGGTGATGATGCTCAGTTTATTATTCCACGAGGGAGCAACCGTTTTAACTTCGTTGGCGGTGCGAAGTTTATTCATGGCGGCATCATGCCACAGGAAATCTGCGTTCCTGTACTTCAAGTCAGAGAGCTAGATACCAAAGCTCAATCAAAACACGCAAAACAGAAGGTAAGTGCCGTTCCGCTCAATAATCCTGTGAAAATAGTGTCCAACATAGATCGTATCCAATTCTTGCAAACCGATCCCGTTGGCGAGAAATTCAAGGCTCGTGAACTAGTGATATGGATAGAAGACCCAGCAGGTAAGAAAGTGAGTTCGCGAGAGAAAGTCTTGTTTGAATCAATTTCAGAGAAGATGGATGATCGTAAACGTAACGTACAAATAAA
>Ga0213830_1000513_pt1 | contig 19734 bp, 12 predicted proteins | sample SWATP11_FD_161661 | JGI IMG/M metagenome (GOLD analysis project Ga0213830, IMG submission 161661) | Coastal seawater microbial communities from Marineland, Florida, United States - SWA TP1 #1 | ecosystem: Environmental > Aquatic > Marine > Coastal | place: USA: Florida | collected 2016-08-06 | reverse complement strand
AACCACCATGAGCCTATGCGCAGTGTTTGAAGTGCGCCAAGGTGAGCTTATTAAGCTCGATGACGAAGCACCAGAACAAAGCACAACACATGCAGTGAGTAAGCAAAATCTCGCTGCAATCGTAGCGGCTTCTTCATTTGTCAGTTTTGCCCTTGGTATGGCAACGGTATTTGTTATTTTTTAGGAGTGATAGATGACCAAAGAACAACGCGGCTACGCTACACTTATCGGCTTTGTAATAGCAACCATGTTATTTGCGCTAGGTGTTAAAATTGGCTCAATGCTATAACTTAGAGACTAAATATAATGTCGGCCCCGACCTTTAAGTTAGCAGCCGACATTTTTTTATGTAAACCACGGTGAAACCCAGCATTTATTGCTAGTCTTAAAGAAGTAGCAATGGCTAGGAACTAATGTGGTTGAATCAAAAGAGTTTCTAAAATCAATACTCGATACCATCTCTGAGCATATTGTGGTGATAAATGACACGGGTGATATCAAGTTTGTAAATCGTAGTTGGCAGACATTTGGCGATGAAAATAATTGCCAGTGTAACACTCAATGGGAAGATCAAAACTACCTTACTATTTGCAAAGCAGCCGCACTCCATGGCGATGAATTTGGTGCAAAAGCCTACACCGGAATAAACCAAATTATTAAGCAACAACTCTCCGAGTTTTACCTCGAGTACCCTTGCCACAGTGATACCGAAAACCGCTGGTTTATGATGCGCGCAGTGCCTTTAAAACTTGGCACAGCAGGTTATGTTGTGATCAGCCACTTGAATATTACCGAACGTAAAATCGCCGAGCAGCAAGTACAAGAACTCGCCCGTATTGATGGCCTCACACAAATAGCTAACCGACGTCATTTTGATGATTTTTATAAACAGGAATGGAGTCGCTGTGCACGTTTAAAGCACCCCTTGTCGTTAGCCATGATCGACTTTGATAACTTTAAGTCTCTTAATGACAACTTTGGTCATCTGGTGGGTGATATTTGCTTGAAAGAAGTGGCAAAACTATTACCAGATTATACTCGCAGACCTGGTGACTTGTGCGCTAGATACGGCGGTGAAGAATTTGTACTGGTACTTGGTAACACGCAAAGCCATCAAGCACAAAAACTCGTGACGCGTTTTATGGCAGCGCTAAATACGCTTCAATTACCAGAGCTTGCCGATCATCCCTTGACGGTTAGTATTGGTTTAGCAACTATCTACCCTAGTAGCATTGATGATGCCATGTTACTCATTGAAATGGCTGATAGTGCGCTTTATCAAGCAAAAGAAGCTGGCCGAAATCAGCTTGTGGTTGCTGATAACATCGAGCCATTAAGCATAGAAAAATGCCCCTGATTAGGGGCATTGATTAGAGCCTGTTTATTCAGTTATTACTGAAATACTTTTTCGACATCAAGTACTGAAATGTTTTTCGCTGGTATTGCAAGCTTATAGTCTGCAATCACTTTATCTTCAGCAACAAGTTCTGCTGGTTTTTCAGCGTTATACACCATTGGTGATGTTTGCTCTGAAGCAAGGCGCTTTTGCATGTCTTTGCCGTCACCAGTAATAAACACATATTGAATATTCTCTGTTTGCAGGTTATCGCGAATAACACGGTTAACATCATCAAGGGTTAGCTTTTCAAGCTTGCCACGCACATAGTCAACAAAGCTCTCAGTGTTATAGAACTCACTGTCAAGCGCATAGCCTAACTGGCGATCTTGGCTGGCAACCATTTGTGGCACAAAGTTAATTAAGAAGTTACGAGTCGCTTCAAAATCTTCTTTGCTGATGCCATTTTTAATCAGCTTATCAAGCTCAAATAATGCCGTACGCGTTGCAAAGTGCGCATCGTTATTAGAACGAAGCGGACGTAACCACACTTGGAAAATTTGCTCTGAACGACCTAAGTTAGCATCAGGTTTCGTTTGGAACATACCGCGCGGGAAGTACTCAATGTATGCATAGTCACCATAGTTCATACCACGGGTTTGACGAATACGTTGATACAAGAAGCTGTTTGAGCTGCGGTGTTCGCCAAAGTAAGAACGCACTAACCAAAGCGCTGTCCAGTCATCGCTACTACGAATTGTATCGATTGGGAAACCAAATGACACAGCGGTAGATTGCGCTGATTTTTCAACAATCGTTGCATGATGACCTTTAAGTTCTGGCGCATCAGGGATCGTTAAGCGGCTTTCTTTACCTTGTGGAAGCGACGTTAAATCTTTCATCATAGTCGATTTAACATCACTCGGAATCGCACCAATTAGACCCACTGTTAACTTAGATTGGGTAAACTGGTTAGCATAAAACGCTTTTACATCGTCAAGCGTCAGTGCTTCAAGGTCTGATAAATCACCATAGTTATAGCTTTCATACGGGTGGCCTTTATAAAGTTGATGATATAGCACTTCTTTACCTAGCTCTTCGTCATTTGACGCTTTCAAACCTGCTTTAATGCTATCAATAAGCTCTTTTTTCAGGCGTTTAAAATCATCTTCTCTAAAGCCAGGGTTTAACAACTGGTCGCTAACAAGTGCATACCACTGCGCGGCATTGTCTTTATGTACACGACCACGAAGTGAAATCATCTCTTTATCGATTTGATAGCCAAAGCTTCCCGCTAGTGGATATAACGCTTTTTGAATATCTTTGTAGCTCATAGTTTCTGAGCCACCTTGCGCTAGCACCGCTGCAGTGAGTGCTGCTAAACCTTTTTTACCATGTGGATCAGCCGCTGCGCCGGTATTAAATAACCAGTTAACATCAACCAGTGGTGAGCTATTGGTTTTATCAAGTACTTTAAAGTGACGCTCTGTTGGGGCTTGCTCGATACTGGCAACCAAGGCATTTAAATCAACTTCTTGCTCAAAACCAGCCACTTTATCAAGCGCCGACATTGTCACCGTGGTACGGCTCGGATCAACAAAATATTTGTTTGCTACCGCTTTGATATCATCCGGAGTGATGCTGTCAGCTGTGGCATAAAGTTGGTTAATCACTTCAGGATCACGCTCAAAGTGCATGTAGCTTGCAAGTGTTGAAGCTATTGACTGCGATGAATCAAGACCATTTATAAAGCTATACTTTAGGTTTGATTTTAAATCCGCTAACTTTTGCGCATCTACTAACTCAGTCCGCGCTTGTGCATAGGTACGGTTAATCGCATCACGGGCTTTAGCCAGGTCCGCTTCGTTTTCGACTTTTACAAACACATGTAATAAACCCGGATCTTTAGTATCTGGGTTATAGGTAAACATTTGGCTGGCAATTTGTTTATCAACAACAAGCTCTTGATAAAGTGCCGAGTTGTTAGAGAAATACAGCTGTGAAATCAAATCAAGAGCGGCACGGTCTTTTTGAGTAGGATCCCATGCAGTGCCTTTGTATGACACAAGCAACCAGTGGCCTGGTAAACCATCATTTTTTTCATGTACATATTTTGCGGCTTGTTGCTTTGGTTCAACAGGAATATCTGCTTGGTAATCACCTTTTTTCCAATTACCCCAATGCTTTTTCACCATTGCCATGGTCTCTTGTGGATCAACATCACCAACAATGACTAAAGATACATACTCAGGCTTATAAAATTTAGCGAAAAACTCTTTACCATAGGCCATTTGATCAGGCATAGCTTCAATGTCTTCGAAAAAGCCCATGGTGGTGTGCTTATAGGTATGCTTTTCGAATGCTTCGTTACGAACCGCAGAAAGTAACTTACGAATTGGGCTAGCATTATTCTTTAAATACTCACCTTTTACAGTCAGCGCTTCGGTGCGGAACTGCTCTTCGCTGTAAGTCAGGTTTTGGAAAATATCAGCTTCAATTTCGAGCACTTTATCTAAGTGCTCTTTTGAGAAGTTTAAGTGATAGTTAGTGTAATCGTTGGTCGTATACGCGCGATTATCAACACCCGAGTTTTTTAAAATATCTGAATACACATCTTGTGGGAATTTTTCAGAGCCTTTAAACATCATATGCTCAAAGAAGTGTGCAAAACCGGTTTTACCTGCTTCAACCTCATTACGTGAACCAACCGATACTGGAATTTGCAGTGACACAACATCTGGGTAATCTGTTTTAACTACCATCACGCGAAGGCCATTCTCAAGCTCTTCTAATAGGTAATCTTGGCTAAATACACGGTTATCATCTTGGCTTACTTGCTGCTCAATTTCGACTTCTTTAACCATCGTTGACTGTGAGTTACTTGCGCAGCCACTTAAAGCAAGTGTTACAGCAACACTGGTTGCTAATAATCTAAATTTCATAATGTTCCCTTGTTAGTTATTTTTCTCATAATCATTGCTGCTTGATTATGCATCAAAGCGCCAGAAAATATGAGGGTCAGAGCAATAATTTATGTAAACAGGTGTGTCAATTTTGCGAAACGCTCAGCTTTAAACTTGAGTAAAATTCATAGTCATTGAAAAACTTTCAAGAAAAAAATCTATCTAGACGTCTAAATGGCTGCTATATTGTTTGTCATAGACATTAGCACGAGCTGGAATGAGGATTATGGCTTTATCATTACAAGAGAAAATTGAAGACACCAATCAAGGTGTCTACCTAATTGGTACCACACCACCAAAGTCTGGTACTGATAAAGCACAGCTTGAGACCATTGCTCAGAAGCTACTCGGTCGTTTACACGAAATTGAATACGACGGTGTAATCATCTACGACATTCAAGATGAGAGTAGCCGTATTGCAAAGCCGCGTCCTTTTCCGTTTAAAGAAACGGTAGATCCTCGTGAATACAGTCAGTTACTACGTAGCTTGTCACAACTTGATGTGATCACTTATAAAAGTGTTGCCCAGCGTGGAGAAGCTGAATTTACCGAATGGTTAAACGAAACACGTAACGACTTTGAACTAAAAAACTTAGTGTTGGTGGGTAGCCCATCATCTCATGGCGACATCAAATTAAGCCTACCTGATGCATATAAAACGCTGGCAAAACAGAACAGTGATGTATTTTTAGGTGGTGTTACTATTGCCGAGCGCCATGCCAGCAAACGTAATGAACATGAGCGTTTAGTTGAAAAAACAGCGCAAGGTTGTAAGTTTTTCATCTCACAAGCCGTTTACAATGCCCAAGCAACGATTGATTTAATCACCAGCTATGCGCGTAGTTGTAAAGCACAAGGCACAGCACCAAAACGCATTATTCTGACATTTACCCCTTGTGGTGGTGAAAAAACCTTGGAATTTATGGAATGGTTAGGTATTTCTGTACCTGAAGCGACTAAATACCGCATGTTAGATTCGGCAAATACATTGAGTGAATCAGTGCGAATTTGCCGTGAGAATCTCGACTTAATTTTACAAAGCTGCGCACATTTAGATGTACCGCTAGGTTTAAATATTGAGAGCTTAACCAATCGTAAAGAAGAAATTGATGCGTCAATTAACCTTTACCGTTTACTTAAAGCAACTATGGAGTTAAACCTAGCTGAGAAGCAAATAGCTTAGCGTGCTGCCTTAGAAGCTTGCTTTTTCTCATACATATCTTCATCTGCTCGTTTTAATAGCTCAGCAAAGTTTTCTTTTGGCTGAGCTATTACCCCTGAACCAATACTTAAGCTCGTAACAGGAATGCCCCGCTTCTCTAAATTAGATTGATAGGTGGTGTTGAGCTTATCAGCGATGCTGTCTATGCAATCACCGGGCTGAACTTGCAATAACGCAATAAACTCATCGCCCCCTAGGCGGCCAATAATATCGGTTTCACGTAGGCATTCTTTCATGGTGTCAGCTAAACAAATCAGCGCGAGATCGCCCACTTCATGGCCATACGTATCATTGAGTGGCTTAAAGCTGTTTATATCGATAAATAGACAACTAATATCAAAACCAAGTCGTTTCGATATATTTAATTTATGTTGGCAAAGCAGATCTATTGCACGGCGATTATAAATATTGGTCAGTGAATCAAGCATGGCAATTTCACGCATTTGCGTAAAGTTATCTAACAGTGCAAGGTCATCTTCGACCATATCGCGAAGCTGCTCGATTAGTTCTAAAAAGCTCTGTTGATAATGGGTTTGTTTAAAATCCATAACACAAAAGGTGCCAAAGGGCTCGCCACTTGGCCAACTAATTGGCACCCCAAGATAAGACTCAAAACCATCTTTTACCAGTGGGCTGTCATCCCATTGACTATCTTGACTGGCGTGATCAACATAAAGCGGTGCCATGTCACGCAGTACTTTTTTGCAGAAGATATTATCGTCGGCGCTTAATTCAGCCCCGGCATCATAGGGGTTTTCTTGTTGCTCACTGGAGACGATAATACGATAAACATCATCTGTTTTATGAACGATAAAACCTGCGGGAGCAGAAAACAACTCGGTCATGAGATCAATTGTTTTCTGCCACTTTTCTAAGGAGAACTGTTTATCAGCGCGGCGGAACGTCCATTTATTCTCTTCTAACATACTAAACTCTCAACTTTAGCCGGAGGATAGTATAAATATATGCCAGATTTAGGAACGTCTCCTACTTTTTTGCCCTAAAATACGTTTTTTATCACGAGAGCGGCGTGCCTTATTAGTATTTTTACGAACTTGCTTTGGCTCTTTGGTTAAATCAGGCTCATACCCTGGTAACCACTGCGGCGTGAGTCTTGTGTCGAGTAAGATATCTATTTCGTCCAATAGCCACTGCTCATCGATGCTAACCAGCGACATCGCCATCCCTTTCTCGCCAGCACGTCCTGTTCGACCAATACGGTGTACGTAGTCCTCAGCCACATAAGGCAACTCATAGTTAATCACATACTTAAGTGAGGCAATATCAAGACCACGCGCAGCAACATCTGTCGCAACCAGTACTCTTGTCGCACCTGATTTAAAATTTTGCAGTGCTTTATCACGCGCACCTTGGCTTTTATCGCCATGAATAGATTCGGTTTTTAAGCCGTCTTTACACATTTCTTTAGCAAGCACATCGGCGGTTTGTTTAGTACGAGTGAATATCAGTACTTGCTGCCAATTTTTCATGCCAATCATGTGTGATACCAGCTCGCGCTTACGGTCTTCATCAACCGCATAAACTAGCTGCTCAACTTCAACCGCTGCTGAGTTGCGTTTATTCACTTCAACTAATTTAGGATCATTTAATAACTGCTTACTGAGTTTAAAGATGCTGTCGTCAAATGTGGCTGAAAAAAGTAAGGTTTGGCGCTCTTTAGGCACATGGTGCAAGATACGTTTAATTTCGTCAATAAAGCCCATATCAAGCATGCGATCAGCTTCATCAAATACCAGCGCATTGATACTTGAAAGCTTAATACTGCCTTTGATCACATGATCAAGTAAACGCCCAGGTGTTGCCACTACAACCTGCGCCCCTTTTATGGCTTTAATTTGTGGGCCAATACTAGCACCGCCATAAGCCAGTGCTGCTTTTATTTCAGTATGCGCAGCATAACGCTCTACACTTGCAAATACTTGCTGAGCGAGCTCTCGGGTAGGTGTTAAAATTAGGACTTTAACGGCATCAGGGAGTACTTCAGCAGATAGCAAATTGTGCAGTAGTGGCAAAACAAACGCGGCGGTTTTGCCCGTTCCCGTCTGTGCACTGCCCATTACATCAGCACCCGCTAAAATAAGTGGGATTGTTTGCGCTTGAATTGCTGTAGGTGTGTGATAATTCTCTGCTTGCAGGGCTGTTAGCAATGCAGGGGCAAGATTTAACTCTGAAAAGTTCGCTACTGACATAGTCTGAAGTACATTTGGCTATAAAAGCGCTATTGTACGCGGAACATCAGCAACAAAAAAGGCGCAATCAGCGCCCTTTGTAGCAATTGTAAAGATTACGCTGGTTTAAGTGATTCTTTACGTTGATTATAAAAACTAATTAGGTCATCAACCGTTGCTTGGCAATAGTCACGAATGCCAGACACAAGCATGTGTTTTTCACCCGCCCCTACTTTTTCGCCATTTTCTAACAGGTTGAAGCGAAGCGTGATTTTGCCGCGTTTGCCAGTAAACTCAAAATCAGGCTCAGCAAACTCTAACTCAGGTGCGCTGATATCAAGACGGTCAAGGTTAATCAGCATTGATTCGTAAATCACCATTGGACGGGCTGGATTGATCATTACATCTTGCTTCCCCATCAATGGAATAATAACATGCGGGAAGGTCGTGCCAGAGAACTCAACATAGTTTTTGATTAAGCTATTTGTTAACTCAGGACATTGGCTAACAGCCCCTTCTCGTTTCACTTTTAGCATGACTTTTTCGCCATCGGTGATCGCAAACTCATCAGCCCCTTCAGGGAAAGTCAGCTTTGAATTTTCATCAACCATGCCTGCAAACGTGAATTCCATTTTTTCACTGATGCCATAGCGGTTTAAAACCAGCGAAAAAAGTAAATCGCCCGGCACACAAAACTTTTTGGCATCTTTATCGTGTAACGGATTGAAATCATCAGCCACTAACTTGGCAAAACGACAGCCTTGCTCACGTGAGATAGAAACGTAATCAGCATGTTGCTGATAATAAGGACTTAACATAATTGTTCACTGCTTAAACTACTTATAACCTGACTATACTACCAGATAAAATGAAAATAGAGGTCGAATCTGTTAATTATTAATCACGCGCTCAGCATATGTTTAAATGCATGAACTAAAATAGTGGTTTTGATAGGCTAAATTTAAATTGTATCAATTTGTACGAAACAATTAACAAATAACACAGAATAGTAAAGACTAAGGCCCAACTAAATTTAGTGAAAAACTATTAGCTAAAACTAAATATAAATTCAGTTTCCCTTTTAAAACAACAAGCTAACTTTAGAATATAAAGAAAATACGCCAATAGGTTGAAATTACTGGCTTTGCATAGCACCTATTTGTAGCTATAACGATAAATGAGGTATGATAGACACGCTTTTTTATCGTGTAATCGCCACTCATAGGCTGCATAAATAATAATTATAATAAACGGCAAAAAAATGAGTACTCAAAGTGAGTTGGGCAGGTTACATCAGCTTTCGATGGTTATTGTTACTTTGAAGAAAAGACTTCTAAAAAACAGAGACTTGGTTAAATGATAAACCGATTTAGTTGGCTATTACTGTTTTTTTGTCTTTGTTTTTCGTCGCTTTGTTTAAGCGATGACAGTCCCGAGCAACCTTTTTTTAAAGTCTCACCCACCGTGTGTGTGACAGATGCAAAACAAAAAGCCTGTGAGTTTAATATACAGATTCATTTTCGTGTTGCTCCCTTTAAAGAACTTTGTTTAGAAATAACTCAGCGTCCTCAATATACACAGTGTTACAAACAAGGTGGTTTAATTATCGAGAAATTAACGGTTAAGACTGAGCATCCGCTTACAGTGAAATTAATTAATCCATTGAGCAATCAAGTTGTTAAGCAACAACTACTGTCAATAGCAAGCTATGAAGCTAAAGATTACCGAATAAAACGGCGCTTTGGCTGGAGTTTATAATGCAGCATATTTTTTTAATTGAAGATGATGTGAAATTAGCAAGCTTAATACAAACGTTTTTGTTAAAGCATGGCTATACCATAGATGTATTCAATACTGCTGAGGCGTACCGTAGCAGTGAAATCACCTTTATGCCTTCACTGATCATCTGTGATGTGATGCTACCGGATGGCAATGGCTTTGAGTTAATTTCTCAATTGAAAGAAAAGTACAGTTGCCCTGTTATTTTTCTAACGGCACTGGATTCTGTGCAATCACAAATTAAGGGCTTAAACCTAGGTGCTTACGACTACCTTGTAAAACCCATTAAGCCTGAATTGTTACTCGCCAAAGTTAAAACGATTATCGCCCACACTGTTGGCCAAGATAACTTTTCGCACCAAATTGATATTTTGCGTATCGATAGTAAAAAACGCGATATCTATTTTCATAACACAGCATTGAACCTCAATGAAAGTGAATTTGAGATCATTGCCTACCTTGCGAAAAACACCCCTGAACCGGTTTCTCGCGAGGTATTATTCAAGCATGTTATTGGCCGTGAGTATGACGGACTTGACCGAGCTATTGATTTAAAAATTAGCCGTTTACGTAAAAAGCTAAAAGAAACCATTAGCGAGCAAAAAGAAACGCTAGATATCAAGTCTGTACGAGGTAAAGGATACAGCTTGGATATTTCAAAAATATGAAGCAGCAATTTTTTAAGCTTTACTTAATTATCACAGTAAGCTTAATTGCCTTAGTTTTAGCTTTTGGCCAGCTTTATAATCAGTTTTTTTCTGAGCACATACCGAGTGTGCAAATAAGTGTTGCTGAACTTGCTCAAATAGCTGAGCAAAAAGAATCTAGGATCAGCTCCTTTAACCAAAACGAGCTTGTTTTACCTGATTCATTACAAGCCAAATTCGATAAAGATGGCATTATCAGCGTCACCGAAAACAATCAGCAGTATATATACCTCAAAGGCAATAACGGTAGCATCCAAAAAGTTGGCCCCATTTCTTTGATTTCGCAAGCCAAAACTGACTGGCTTGCATTTTTTGCCTTTTACTTTTTACTTGGTGCGATGATCTTATTATTCATTCGCCCAGTATTTCGTGACTTGAGCTTATTACAACGCGCAGCTCATCGTTTTAGTAAGAAACCGCAACGTATAGAGCTTGATATAAAACCAAATTCATCTATTGCGCCATTAGCCAGCACCTTCACCCATATGTCTGAGCGCATCAATAAGTTTGTTCAGCTACATAATGACTTATCGCGTATTATTTCTCATGAAATTCGCACTCCCCTTACCCGTATGCGATTTGCTTTGTCGATTGCCGATTTGGAATCTCAAGAAGGTAGCCAAATTGAGCGTGATATTGATGAGATTGAATTACGTCTAGAGCAATACTTATCGTTCGCTCGCTTAGAGCACCAGCAAAGTGTATTTAATCAGGAGAAAGTTAACTTAGCTAAACTGATCAACACAGAAATTGCTAAATTCGATTTATACAAAGAGCTCGAATTCATACCAGCCCTAGAAGTAGACACAGCCTATTGCGAAGCAAGCTTTATGGCAATCGCGGTACAAAACTTACTGATCAACGCCACAAAATACGCAAAACACACCATCAATATAAGTAGCACAGAACAAGCGGGCTATTACAGCATAGGTGTTACAGACGATGGACCTGGCTTACCAATTAATGCGGATGCGCTCATTGAGCCTTTTAAACAAGGTGAAGGCGATAAACTGGCGAGTGGTTATGGCTTAGGACTTTATATTGTGCATCGTATTGTCAGCTGGCATGGCGGTAAAATTAGCTTGGCCAACAGTTCGCAAACAGGCGGAGCAGAGATCACCATTCGCTGGCCTAAAAGTGGTAAGTAATGCCCGTAAAGCCTGAGAAATAGCCGTTTTTATTGATCATATGTGAGTTAGCTAAGTTGCTATCAAGCCATGTATGTTTAAGTTTAAAATCAAGGCTGAAACTATTGCTGATCGGATATTCGTAACTTACTTTTAAGTAGTAGTTGGTGGCACTTTCTAAGTTGTAGTTTAGTAAACGAGTTTTGCTTTCTGATGGAGCTACTGTGTAGTAGTAGTCGATCAGCTCTTCATTTTTATAATTAATACCCGCTTCAATGCCAGCATTACCAGAAAACAGTTCAAATACTTGATAGCCGTTGAACAAGATTTCATAACCATTATGAACATTGGTTACATCATGCACATACGCAGCACTTAACCAGATATTATCGTAGACGTTTACTGCTGATGATAACCCTGCCATATAAGAAAGGTCGCGCTCTATAGGCGTTAGGTTAACCGGTGATGCAGAGGGTAATGTCGGTCGCCCTGAACTCGAACGAACAACACCTGTGGCATAGAGTTTATCTACCCCATCCAGCTCAAAGAAAAAACCATCGTCATTAAAGCGCCCCAGTAAATCAACGTAGAAGTTCTCTGTTTCATAGAGGCTGTAGCCTAAAGAAAAGTCATCGAAATACCAGTTATCGCCGTAATAAGCAAAGCTTGGCAGAATTGGCGAAGTGACATTATCGGCATCAAGCACCGGATTCTCAATGCCTCCGTAACCCACTGTGATGCTGGCATGTATTGTCGACTTTTTAATTAATTGTGGTTGTTTAACATCAGCCTGCGCAAACGCAGTCGATGCAGTTAAACAACATACTAAGCCAAACAATTTCTTCATTAACGCAATTCACCTTTATGTCATAAATAACAATTACTATGACAGCTTAATACTACCAAAAAGTCTTTAGTCTTTACTTAATCTGGGACGATCATATCGTTTGCGCGCTTTATTGTATAATTTTTTTGATAAACAAAGCGGCGTAGACTGTTAATTTACGCCCTATCTTCAAACTAACACACTGAAAAAAATATAAAATAGCTTGTACATTTTGCTACATAGGTTTTCAGTTTTTAATTATTCTTTTTAGTTATTAAAATGTACGACTTATTTTTGCTAGACCAAAAAAAGGGCCCGAAGGCCCTTTGTCACATAACATACTTAGGGAGTACTTAGCCTCGTTTTACGCGGCGACGAACACCTGCAAAACCCGCTAATAGAACTGTTAACCATGCAAGTGAGCCACTTGATGATTTCGCTTTTTCTTCAGGAACAACGGTTGTTTCTTGTGCCGTTACCGTTACAGCTACACCTAGCTCCATGGCTTCTACACCATCACTAACCGTTACAGTAAACTGATGCTCACCAGCCGTTAAGCCTGATACTTCAGTGATTGCTGATGTTGGGCTTGCGATTGTACCAGGGCCTTCCCATGAGAAAGTTAACTCATCGTTATCTAAATCATGTGATGCTGATGCATCTAGGGTAATCATGCTGCCTTCAGTAACTTGCTGAGCACTTGCTTCAACAACCACTACCGGTGCATCGTTAACTGCTTCAACCGTTAACATAAAGGTCGTGCTTGCAGCATCTGAAGGGTATTCAATATCAGATACCATCACAGTTACTTCTGTCTCACCAGAGAAGTTCTCATTTGGTGTAATCGTGACTGTATCGCCATCAACTTCATAGGTTACATCATCAGAAATTACCGAGATTTCATTCTTCGAGTTCTTTTCATCAATGTGATGAACTTCAAAGCTAATCGGTGTTTCTTCTGTTGTTACCATGTCATCAAGCGCTACCACAGTGATGTTGCCTGGAATGGCTAGTGTTGCTGTTGAAGTCATGTCATTCAGACCCGAGATTGCTGCTTTAGCTGCAACTTCAAGTGTTTGTCCTGCTGCAGACGGCGTAACTTCGGCCCAAGCAGTCACTTCAAATTGTGATGACTCTGGACCTACATAGTCCATACACACAACGTAACCATCGCTGATCACTTCATCTAGGTTGTTATAAGCGATTTGAATACCACGGTAGTTTTCAAGTGGACCATACTCATACTGGGCACCACGGAAACCTTGTAAACCGATACTACCTGCAGGACGAGTGCTGCCAAAATCTAAATTATCGTATGCGTAGTAAATTTCATGTTCACCTTTACCAAAACGAGTATTAGCATTGAATAACACTTGGAAGTCAAATGAGTTATCACGTTTTGTATAAGTGTATTTACCCGTAGAGCGATCATAAACAGGGTTGTCATAGTCTGATGCGTTATCCCACTCAACGATACCCCAACCTGTTGTTGTGCTTGCAAGTGAAATACCTTCGTCAGATGATAAGCCAACCGACATTACAGAGCGTAGTAAACCGTGGTCACTAAACTCCCAACCGCGCCATAATGGACCCATGTTCTCATATGGGAATGAGTTATAAGGGAACGGATTATGCACTGGGTAGAAATAACGGCTGCCATTGGTGTTTACTGTACCCATACCACGAATTTGAATTATCGAGTTTTGGATATTAGTATTTTCAGCATTATTATAAAGGCTGAATGTGTCGTATGCGCCATTATAAAAACTTGCGATTGGTAACGAGTAACCTGTTCGAGAATTGTACAGGTTATCCTCATCAAAACCAGATAGAACAGGTGTAATACCAAACTCTGCTAAGTCAACATAGCCACCAGGGTTTGAGTTACCAAAATCAGGCGTACGACACATTTCATCGGTAATGTTATCTGTGACGATATAATCAGGTTCAACATCGCGAGTATCCGCTTGCGTACCCGTTACAATCACCTTACCGTCAGCAATCTCAACGTTGATTTCTGATGCTGTCGAAACCATTACATTTTCTGCTTTAATATCAAGACCCGTAGGGATATCAAGCTCTAATGAGAACTCACGGTCTACACCTGAATTGTTCGCTAAAACTTCAAATGTGTATGGCACCATATCACCCACTTTTGCACCTGTATATGGCGCATCTAGGTGAGCAACGTCATTACCACGGTTAAGTTTAAATGGAATAGAACCTAGGTTACCATGGTTTACAGCCGATGTGCCTACATCAAGAAGTGAGTAGTACACACTGTCAGCATCAAGGTCCATATCCCAGTCAACAGTCATTTCAACAGTATTTTGACCATCGCTTCCAGGAAGGCTTGCAGTCATACCAGAGGCAACTTGGTCTGACACAACAGCTGTAGCCAGTTCAAAGGTTTCTTCAACTACACCCACTGACGCTTTATTCGGACTATAAGCAACAACCCAGTACTCACCCTCTTCTGGGTTATTGATATTACAGAAGTTTTCATAAATTTTATGGTTTGACACACATAAAATTTCATCTTGTGGCTGGACAATTCCATCACCATTGTAGTCTTTACCTACATAAATAACAGGGTTTAATACGTCCAAGGTGCCTTCAAGTTCAGATTCAACTCCAACAGTTTCTGCAATAAAACGTTTTGAGTTAGCAGGCACTGTAACAAACTTAGTAAATGTTGCTTCATCTAAAATATCAGTTGCTTCAACATCACCAGTGCGATTCATCGTCCAAGGGAAAGTACGCTCATCATCTTTTGGTAAAGTCACCGTTGTGATATCTGCTTTTACTGGCTCATATGCACGAGCAACTGGCGCTTCAACACTTGGTAATACAATACCTTTAGCAACATAAGTACCTACGTTTGAATGAGCTGTTGTCTCTAAAGATGATGGTAAGTTACCACGATCATATTTAAACGCCACAGGCCAATGTGCATCAGGGATATTCTCTTCTTCAGCCTGGAAAACAAGGTTTGTATGCAGCTCAACCTCAGAGTTACTGAACCAATCTTGAGTATCCATGATTGATGCTTTAACAATGATTGTTTGTGTTTCACCTTTTTTCAGCGTGAAAGTTTTCGGGAAGATATCGATATTCACACCGTTTTGTGCTGTCTGTGAATTAACATCAAACGCCCAGTTTTCTACATCTTCGTGGCTTATAGTCCAAGTACCATCTTCTGTTGCTTTGATTGTACGAACCCACTGACACTCAGGTGCACAAGAAAAATTAACTAGATTTGGTAAGTTAAGTTTATGTGGTGTACCACCATTATATGGATCAGCAGCTAAGAAGTTATCTGCGCTTTCATCCATTACAAAACCAGCTTTAGCAGCAAGCGCTACGTTGATACGACCTGCACCTGAGCGATAAATTTTCGCATTGCCAACCACATCAGTTTGATCATTTAGACGATGATATTTCACTACATTTTCAGCAGTCATTGATAGCGCAGATTGAATTTCAGCCGCAGTCCAATCTGGGTGTACTTGACGTAGTAACGCCATTGAACCTGCAACATGTGGTGATGCCATCGACGTACCGCTAATTGCGGCATAATCTTGACCATGCGGCGTTACAAATGGATGTTCATCTGAGTATGCCGCATAAATATCAACACCCGGTGCTGCAAGCGTTGGAGCCAAAATTTCGATGTTTGAATATGATGGACCACGTGATGAGAACGTTGCTAGCCAATCCGCATCTTCTGCATCAACACGACGCTCAATCACCGTTGGCTTAATAGTGATCATGTGACCAAGCTCTGAGTAGCTATCTACCCAATCCTCTAAACCATCTTCTGGATAAACACCATTCCATTGGTCATAAGTAAAGTGAACACCTGGTAATGAGTAACCTTCAGCCACAGTGCCTTGATCACGATCACGGTTAAACATAATGAAACCATCTGCACCGCCTGCTTTAACATGGTCTACTTTTGCGGTTCGCGCATTTGCCTCTGGATCTGTTGCATTATGACGTTGACAGATAACAATAACATTCGTGCTACCATCGGCAGCACCTGCGATTTCAGTACCGTCTTTGTAGAAATTGAAGGTATTTTCTGGATAATCTGCAGTACAGTAACCGTTGTAATCTTTAAAACCATTTACGTCTTCGTAATCTTTAGCCCAAACAACAACACCGGTAATTTCTTCGCTATTAATTGAACCACCAACAAGACCGGTTTCTGACCAGCTAGGTACTTCTGAACCCAGTGTATCGTCTGCAAAACCAGCAAATTCGACGGCAGTTTCAACAGCGACAGTACGACCATGCGTTGTTGCTGCAACTTGTGCAAGCCAAGGCGATGAATTATCTAAATAACCAAAACACTCTGCCGCACCACATGCTTGACCACTGTTACCTGCTGCCGCGGCAACGTTAATGCCCGCTTCACGCGCTGCTAAGAATGCAAGTTGTACCGGATCGGCCCACACATTAGAATCGGCACCACCAATTGAAAAGTTGATTACATCAACACCATCAGAAATTGCATCTTCAATACCCGCTACAAGCGCTTCGCCAGGACAGCCTGCGTATTCGTCACTTGATGGGTAACATACTTGATAAGCAATGATATTTGCGTGCGGTGCAACACCTGAGATTTCAGGGAATAAGTCGTCTTTTAAGATATTACCATCGGTGTTTTCACCAAAGCTCGGAAGCATAAACGGTACATCTTTAACCACGTTACCAGCTGCTGTTGAAGCTACGTGTGAGCCGTGACCTTGGTAATCTTCACCAATTGCAGGCCAGCCTGGGATCATTGCATCAAACGCATCCGTGATCACATCATAAGAACGCACACCGATTAATTTATTGTTACATTGGATTTCTTCTGGCTCTTCAACACAGTCACCTACATAAACACCTGGACCAAACGGGTTTTCATGCTCGTAACCATCGCCGCCAACAGCTGCAAATGAAGGGTGATCTGAGTTAATACCAGTATCAATGATACCAACGATTTGGCCTTCACCTTTACCCTTGATACCACTAGGAACGCTTGAGCCATCCCAAATTTGATCAGCGCCGATATGCTTAGGGCCTTCATCAGAAAGAAGATCATAATTCTTCGAACGCATTACAGAAACAACTGCACCAAGCTCTGCAACGCGCATCGCTTCTTGCTCAGTCATTTTTACAGAGAAACCATTTAATGCTTTAGTGAATTGACGGCGCATGTCTGTGCGGCCCGTTACTGCTGTCACGCTTTGCATTACAGTACGTTGTTTTGAAAGTAATTTATTTTGATATTCAGTAACAGCAGAGACTGCCGCCTGACCTTTTTCAAATACTTTTGAAACGCCTTGAGCTTGAAGCGATTGTGATAATGGTGAGGTTAAATCACGTGCTTCTAGCGCTACTGAATTATCACGTAAACGAATAATATAAATATGTTCACCATCAATACCTTCTTCAGCAAATTTATTTGCTTTGCTATTTAGCTGAACGTTAAGACCATCGTTTTGTAGCATGTTGCTAGAGTCACCTTGGTTAAACTCTTTGCTAAACGCTTTTACTTCTTCAAATGTGATATTAGGTGCTTTTAATTGGTGTTTTACTTGATTGTTATCAACACCCACTGCATGAGCAGCACTGGCACTGTAGAGAGCTGCGGCAACAGCAATCGAGAGTGTTTTCACTTGCATAAAGTATCCCCTGGATAGTTAGTTAGAGTAATTATTCAAGCTGTGTGAACATCCATTTCACTGCTTGCGACTACAATATAACCACAAGACGTTTTAAAAATGACGTACATTCGTGTAGCGTTTTGTACACACCGTTAACATTTCAATTACCAAGTAAGCATCAATATTTAGTTTCTTTTTACAATGCCTATAAATAGAAAAGAGAGGCGGCGCATATTATTTAAGTGAAGTTTAAGGGCTTAGTTGTCTTGGTGAGCGCTCAGCACAATCTGGTGGTTATAGCCCTACAGAGGTCAATAAGATTGCTATTGAGCAGCTAAAACTTGAAGTAGTAAATCGAGGCGGCAATGGCTACTGGGTAGAAAGCTGTAAAGACTTTACCAGTGACTATCAAAGCTGCGATGTTGCCACTGTATGTAAAGGTAAGGCGTATAGTTACTGAGGCAAACTTCGCTTTATTTATTACTGAGCTGTCACTTTTAACAGCTACAGCTAAAAACAAAAAACCGAGCATAGCGCTCGGTTTTTGGAAGTAACATACGATTACGCCTGTGGGTAATCGCGGTATGCACGCTCAATTTTTTTCGCTTGCTTTTTAGAGACACCAATATGTGCTAGTGCAACACGTAAACGAGCACGTGATAAGTCAGAACCTAAAATTTCCATCGCATCAAGTACTGAAGTTGAAGATGTCTTACCTGTGATAGCCACAAAGATTGGCTCAAGGAAGTCTTTAATCTTCAATTCATGGAAAGTCGCCACTTCTTTTGCGATAGCAAAAATCGCTGGTTTTTCCCAACTGCGTAAACCTTCTAATTGCCAGATGAAGAACTGTAATGCTTGACGGATTACATCTTCATCAGCTTTACCTGCTGTTAATAGCGCAGGATCATAGCTTGGAATACCACCGACAAAGTGACCGGCAAGATCAACCATATCAGAAAGCGTGTTAATACGCGTTTTTGCTTCTGGTAATACTTTGGCGAATAGCTCAGTATTAAATTTCCAATCTACAAAACGCTGCATTAGTTCTGCATCAGATAAGTTTTCACGGATCCACATACCGTTTAACCAGCTAAGCTTATCAATGTCGAAAATTGGGCCACCAAGCGACACACGTTTCATATCAAAGTGTTCAATCATCTCTGCTAACGTGAACTTTTCACGCTCATCAGGCATTGACCAACCCATACGGCCTAAATAGTTTAATAGTGCTTCTGGTAGGTAACCCATTTCTTTGTAGTAGTTGATTGAAGTTGGGTTTTTACGCTTCGATAATTTTGACTTATCTGGGTTACGAAGTAATGGTAAGTGACCTAGTACTGGCGCTTCCCAACCGAAATCTTCATATAATTTTAATAGCTTAGGCGCTGAATTGATCCACTCTTCACCACGGAAAATGTGGCTAATTTGCATGTGGTGATCATCAACGACGTTGGCAAGGAAGTAAGTTGGGAAACCATCCGCTTTAAGTAGCACTTGCATGTCTACATTTTCCCATGGGATCTCAATGTCGCCACGTAGATAGTCGTTAAACTTAAACGTGCCTTCGCTTGGGATTTTCATACGGATTACGTAAGGTTTACCCGCTTCAAGGTTTGCTTTAATTTCATCTTCAGAAAGATTTAAACCACGACCATCGTATTTAGGGCGTAGGCCTTCGGCCATTTGCTCTTCACGCATTTGGTCTAGTTCTTCGCTGGTAGCAAAACAGTAAAAAGCTTTACCCTGTTCAACTAACTGATGCGCGAATTTCTTATATAAATCGCTACGCTCAGATTGACGGTATGGGCCAAACTCACCGCCTACATCTGGACCGTGATCCCAGTTTAAGCCTAACCATTGTAAGCTATCCATAATAGCTTGCTCTGATTCTGGCGTACTACGAACTTGGTCTGTATCTTCAATAC
>Ga0213830_1000511_pt1 | contig 19776 bp, 22 predicted proteins | sample SWATP11_FD_161661 | JGI IMG/M metagenome (GOLD analysis project Ga0213830, IMG submission 161661) | Coastal seawater microbial communities from Marineland, Florida, United States - SWA TP1 #1 | ecosystem: Environmental > Aquatic > Marine > Coastal | place: USA: Florida | collected 2016-08-06 | reverse complement strand
ATGTATTCTTTGCTAAATCGATACCAAGTGTTTTAATAGTATTCATGATGGACTCTCTTTTTAAGTTTCGCACCTTAAGTTTGGCAAATACGCCAAAGTCAGGGGGAGTCCATCTCATTCGTTATGTTGCACAAGGAACGTATGAACAAGAATCTAGCCTATTTAACAGTATTCTTTTTCTCTTTTGCTTTTTTGTCCGTGATTGTAGGAATAGTTGAAATCATTGTCTTGGCACTAACTGCTGAGGTAACCCCAAGTGGTGATCCAAAAGAGATGGCAAAGCTAATTTCTCAAGAGCTAGTTTCTGCTGCATTAATACTGATTGCCAGTCCAATAACGGCGGCAATAGGCATGGTAATAATGTTACTTAATAAATATCGAGCTCGCTGGTATTTTTGGTCATGTTTAATACTTTCGTTGCCTTACGTTGTTTTCTTCCCTGTTGGTACAATAATATTTGCTGTGACTTGGTTTTACTTACTGCTTAAGAAGCAAGAATTTAAATCTAACATTGGTGTTAGTGTTGCAACATAACAAGCACTTAAAGGAAGGGACGTTTAACGCTTGGCTGACGCTCGTTCCTCGCAAATTTTAGCCAAGCATTATCCGCCCCTTAATGTGGGCGTTATGTGTTCAGCCAAGCAAAGTGTATCCAAATTTAATCAGGTATTTTTGTAATAAAAAAACTTCAATTGAAGACTATTACTTTGAAACAGCTATTTTTCGATGAACAGCATTAGTTACAAGGAATATATATGAGTACATCAGAAAGTAATAATGAGAAATTAGACAGTCCAATCATATTTTGGGCTTCAATAGGTGTATGTATCGGGTGTTCGCTAGGAGTCACAATGAAACTAGATAATATTGCACTTGTTTTATCTGGTTTAGCCGGTCTACTTATTGGTTTGGGCGTTGGTTATGGAACTAAGAAGTCTCAAGATAAAAGTGACGAACAAAGTTAGAGTAAAAACACATAACAAGAGACTATGGCGTCAATAACTAATTTTTAGCTTTTGGCGCTTCCCACATTACACCATCTCTAAGCATCGAATTTAAGATCACCACCATTTTTCTGATACAAGCAATAATCGCCACCTTTTTAGGCTTACCTGCCGCAACTAATCGTTGATAGGTTTCTTTAAATACTGGATTACTTTGAATGGCAGACATCATCGCCATGTACAAAACGGTTCTCACTTGATGCCTTCCACCTTGTATTTTCCTTTGTCCTTTATAAATGCCACTTTCTTTATTCATGGGAGCAACACCAACAAGACTGCTGGCCTGTTTATTGGTCATGTATCCTAACTCCGGTAAATTACTGATAATCGAAGCTGCGGCTATTTTTCCAATACCAGGCATACTTTGTAGCAAGATGTTCTTCGCTTGATATTCAGGGCATGACTGAATGAGTTCGTCTATTTGTTTTTCTATTTTCTCTATCTGCTTTTTAAACGCCGTTAAGATAGGTTTTATCGTCATGGCAAGGGACTTAGGTAAGATTTGAAGGCGATTCTTTTCCATGGTTTGCATGACTAACAGCTGATTTCTTCTAGCCACCAAATCACTCATTAGCTGCATGTATTCAGGCTTTAACTGAGTTAACTCTGGCTTAAGTGCTTCGCCAAAATGGGCAATGAGTTTAGCATCTAACTTATCTGTTTTAGCGCGTTGACCAATTGCACCTGCAAAGCGTTTAATGTGAATAGGGTTAGCGATGACAAAGGGAAGTTTTGCTTTGGCACAGGCGACAATAAAAGGCATTTCTAGACGCCCCGTGGCTTCTACAATGATACGTTCTACTTTGTGTTTCTTAATGTGCTTGATGGCCTCTTTAATGCCTTTATCGTTATTCGTCACTGAGAAATATATATTGAGGGGACGGATATAAATATCTAATTGATGTTTTCCGGTATCCACACCGACGTTAATGTTTTGATTCATGGTTGTTTTCATAATAAGCTAACCCTTGCTTGCATAATGCGGGTTCGAGACCCAGTAGACTATTCGAGTATTCTGCTTGGAGCCTTTTGCGGTGTTCTTTCTTGTTACCGGTCTCTCAACTGAGGAGCCTACAATCAACCGAACTGCCACAAAAGAAAGCCTTAGTTGCCGCTAAGGCTTGGGTCTCACTTTACCGGAATAAGATTTATTTGGTGGGTTAATTATCCATACAAGCAATTAAAGGAAGGGACGTCTAACGCTTGGCTGACGCTCGTTCCTCGCAATTTTAGCCAAGCATTATCCGCCCCTTAATGTGGGCGTTACCACGGTCCGCTATTGGCACTTTAGCGACTATCAGATATGGTTGAAAGGCTCTTTTTTAATTTTGAGATAGTAACTCTGCTAGCGCCAGTTGCAGCTTGAATTTGGCTATACGTACAACCGCTTTTAATCATTTGCTTTATACCATCGTTACGCTTTTTGTTTTCAGGTCTCCCACACAGTTTTCCTAGTTGTTTAGCTTTTAACATCCCTTGCTTTGCCCTAGCACGCCTCATGGTGTAATCCTTTGAGGCCATAGTAGCTAATATGTCGATTAGCATACTATTTACTGCGTCCAATATGCCTTGAGTCATTTCGTCGTTGTTTTGATTAAATAGTACTTGATGAGAGGTTGGTAGGTCTTGGGCTACAATTTTTAACCTCTTAGCATTTATTTCTTCTTTCAGCCTCTCCCAATCAGACATTTTTAATCTGGTTAAGCGATCAATGCTCTCGATTAAAATAACATCGCCTGAATTGGAATCTGCAATTAACCGCTTTAGTTCAGGTCTAGCTAACTTTCTACCTGATTCATTTTCTCTATAAGTGCTAGCGATATTTAAGCTATGACTTTTAATAAACTCAATTAAAGCTGCTTCAGCCCTAGTTTCATCTTGCTCTTTAGTTGAAGCTCTTAAGTAAGCTCTGATAAACATAATTGCCTTATAAACAACAAACAGTACATTAAGTGTAAAGTAGCTTCATGTACTCTTTTGGACAATCAGATTAGTCGTTGAATGGCATGTGCGATTAATAAGTAGTAGTACATTATAGGCATAGCTTTCTGTACTACACTCAAATATGTATTTAGGACTCTCTTCACTTCCGTGCCATTTGGAGACGGTCGACTTTTAGTTATTTACTTCGTTTTCTCTGAACTTTTGAATCAAGATAACCTGATAGCAATCGTAGTGAAATGATATAAATTACAGCTATAAAAAATCGCAACCAACTATTAGTATTTTCGACTTTCAATAACTCATTTAGATAAGCTAACGGTAGCAACCCTACAAAAAAGAGAATTACGCTCAGATTAATTTTTAGCTTTTTCATTTAAACCTTTTGTTCTGCTTAACCTTATCTGACACGCCTTTAATAAATGCTAAAAAACAGCCTGTAGAGAATATTATTAAAGCTATTTTTCCGAAAAAACTAATAACAGGACGGTATGCCTCACTAAAGTAGAAACTATCAATAGCGGCAACTAGTAATAAAATGAAAATTAAAGCCAAACTCCACTTTATAGTCTTTTGTAATCTACCGTAGGTATCCAACATCAATTATCCGTTTGAGGTGTTAATGACTATCTGTTGCTCGCTCTATGCAGGTAATTTATTTTACACACTCTATTTCTACTTCATTGATAAAACAACTAGTGGAGCCTTTTTCTTTTTTAAAATAGTCGCCAACTTTTATCTGTTCTGGAGTTAAAGTTACTCGACTATGGTGTAACTTTATAACGCGCCCTTTATCTGGTCTAATTTCGAATAATGACATCTGATGATTACTTGTATTCCATTTGGCAGTTATTACGGTTCCTTCAGCATGGAATTCGAAAACAGAGTCTCTGTCTTTCAATGACAAGAATATTCCAATACAAATTACTGGAATGAAGAGGGTCAAAAACTTTAACAATTTAAACATTCTTTCCCTTTAATGCTGAGGTCATATTTATGGCTACTTATCGCCTAAAGCGGTTATTGAGCTTTGTTAAGCGCATGATATAACTCACCTAAAGTTAAATCATCATGCCATAGGCTGCCAAAGTCAATGCCATATTGTTTATGCAAGTCCTCAGCAAGTGTCTCAAATTCCAAAGCATCAGCCTGCCACTTGTGTGGGTATAGCTCACGATAAATCACCAATAGTTTGTCGCTAGGTTTGAACTGTAATTTGTCTTTTCTATCGAACGCAAAAGCATCTACAAAGAATATTAAAAATGAGCGAATGTCACTTGCGGAGTGTTCTGGAAATTCGGCTTTCCAGTGCCTCCCCATGCAGTTACGTTGCCGAAATATTTTAGGAAGCGTATCTTCCCGATAAAATGACCATACAAGATAAGCTAGCACTAATGCCACAATGATAAATTCTGTCATAAATTCCTACCTCCTGACCGTCCGTTGCTCGATCTTAGCTGACCGTTGGGGAATTAGAATGGGTAAGTCGTTTAAAACGACTTACCCATCAGTGTTAATGGCAAGCTTCTTCTAGAGCATAAAGAATTTGCCTACCATTTCTACGCGTCGATTCAATTAGATTGTTGACTGCCTCGTCACTTGGCGTAGTCCCAGTTTCCATTTCAAATATTGATTTTACTTTATCAAACCAGCGTTCTGTTGAAGCTAGAGGTATGTGTATAAGCTCACATACACTCTTTAAATCCTCATGCACTCTAGTTAAGTCATTGCTCGTAAATACCACCGAGTAGCCACCTACTGCATTGTATCTATCCATTGCTGCAACCATTTTCTCTTGACTCTTTCTAGAAGCATAGTGGATCCTATCTACCACAGCTTTCTTTTTATCCCAGCCATGCGTTATTTGATACTCTTGAGGCTGCTCTTCTTCAGGCGCGCAAAATATAGTAATACACGGAGCTGATGCAGAAAGACCAAAACCACAAAGTACTTTCGCAATTGATGTTTTTCCTGCACCTGTTGGACCATAAAGTAGTAATGGTCGGTTTAGTCCGATGCTATAATACTTTCCAATTCGACGCTTTAACTCATCAGTAGCAAAAACAATATCAGATAAAGACTTAGGCTCATACTTTTTAGGAAATGTTTGAGTCATCTTTAACCTCTTCTACTTTTTGAGCGTTAGATTGATGTTTAGCTCGTTCCCCTTTTAATTGTGCTATAGCCTGAACCTTATCTCTTCCTTCAATCGTCCCATTATCTACAAGTTGCTTGCGTTGAGCGTAGTACTTTATAAATGCTTCTTTAAGTAACGATTCATTATCCAAAAATTCGACGATTTCCGTTTCTTTCTGTTCATTTACCCGTCCTATCATCAATACAGTTGTACCTTCTTTAGGTGAATCAAGGAGTGGTGGAATTTTATACAAGGCTTTTGCATCGTTAAAAGTTGAAATGCCTTTTTTACGCTTGTCTTCTGCTGTTTCTCCACTTTTTGCTTGGCTAAGTTTTATCTCTTGAATCCCGTTTTTTCTCGCAATCCAACTAGGAATATCGCTAGGTTCAATTTCTTCTTGCCTTGCTGCTTTGAGAACTTTGCTATAAGTAGATTTACAGCTTTTGCTGGAATCATTAAATACCACATTAACGATTTTGACTTCGATTGGGGAGCTTGCTTTACAGTTTATTCCATTCGCTGACATATAGTCTTTCAAAGATATCGACAGCTCTTTATTTTCTCTAATGTTGCAGATTAAAGTGTGGCATTGAGCAATAATCTCATAAAGCCCTTCATTTGAAGTTTTAAGCACAGTATCTCGCCAAGTAGAGTATTGGCTAATAGTTGATGATAAATGTTCAGTGAACTTTGTTTTATTCATAGTATGTACCTCAATTAGTTGGTTGACTTAAGTTTCGAGATACATTGTCTATGTATTTTTAAAGTTTTTTTCCTACAAGTGCTCACCTACGACTTATTACCGACTAAGCAATTGAAATTAAAAGGTTAAATCTATAAAACCCAATACAGAGGATTCGCTATGTTTTCTACCTTTTTCTATTAATTTTTCAACAATTGCTATTTTGGATTTATACAAAGTAGATTTGGTTTGCCATTTATTACTAAGGCCTTCTCTTAATACCTTAGGGGACCAATTAAATAAGCGCTGACTTGGTGTATCCAAGACAATATCAATGATGTCGATTGCAGATAAAGGCTTAGCCGTAGCTTCATTCACTAATAACGAATGACTATATACAAAAAATGCTTTTTTAAATGCTTCTAACTGATCTGATTTAAGTGTTTTATTTGATTTAATTTTATAAGGAGCTTCAATTATATTTTCTCTTTCAACGCCCTGTTTATATAACTCCTCTACTGCTTTTAGCATATGTTTCAAACTTGCAGTTTTCTTCAAATAAACAGGTACATAGTCATCTATTTCATCATTGCTTACTGACAATTTTATCGTATTGTGTGGAACATCAAACAGGTGTGCTTTGGGCGTCATCCATTTGATAAATACTTCTTCGTCATCAAACGCATCCAAGTATTCATATACGTCTCCCCAATCATCGTAAAACTGAGCTAGATTGCCACCTTTATTATGAACTTCTCTTTCTAATTCTTTGGTACGAGGTATATTGCTATTGGACTTACGAAGTTCGCAATATTCTCGATATAAGTCGTTTAAAACGACAAACTTAAACCAAATATGTATCCATTCGTAACTAGTAGTTTCTACCAACTTCTTACTCACTTAACTTAACATTTATGCTTCAGAAGCTTTGATACTACTCTAGAAACAAGACTAACTAAATAGCCTTGCTATTCAAAATACAATCAACTCCTAGTGTTATTTCAGCTACTTAGGCTACCCAATAGTTCATCACGTACTGATACTGACTTGCAATTTAGCGCACGAATCAACGCATCTATGGAGGCATCACCTGTAGAATCGATATTCGTACCCAAAATAATTGGTTGGCTATTTATTTCTTCGCCTGAATTGCAAACTGGCTGCGAAAAATAAGACTTTGATAAGGTTTTTTCATGTGTACTTACTATTTGATGCTCTTCTTCCATAGTAACGGCTTTACCGCTAACTAATTTATCAACATCAACTAATATTTCAGAGCCTAAGCTTCCCTTTAATTTTGCATCTAGTTGCGACAAATCTATTTTATCTGATGTCACTATCCCATCATGAACTGGCAGTAGCAGTTTATTACCTGCAACTTCAACCATAATGTCTAGCACATTTCTTTCAAGTGACTGATATAAATGGGCTAACATTTTGCTATTTGATTTTTGTTTTCCTCCATCATCAAGTCGAATAAACGGAAAGCCTTTATTGAGCTCTAAGTCATAGTTTTCATCTTTGAACTCAGAAACGATTACCTGCTTTACACCTTCGTATTCTTGAGTCAAAGCTACTACAAACGGATGTTCAAGAAACGCTTTAGTTTTTGTGTTACCCCACTTGTCAGTGTGAAATATCTTATCGAGTGCAAAAATCAATTCGTCTTTAGTTTTTCTATATTGGTTCATCGTTTGAAGCTTTGCGCCAAAACCTATTGCAGTAAAAGCTTCTTTAATAATCCCACTAAGTTTTCCGTCAAAATCAACACCAAAAATATCATTAGTAATTTTACGGCGAATATAAGCTCTTTCTTTTACATACTTATCAATGAATGGCGTTTCAAGCTCAGGTTTTACCTGCTTTGCCAAAATCGCTAGTAAACTATATGCACCTGCTTGAAGGTCATAGACATAACAGTTAGGCAGAGCAGCATAACGAATGCGTTTAGGTAATGTCTGAAGATTCAACATTCCCTTGCCATATTTTCGAGAAGTACTTGATTCTTCATAATAGTGAGGAATACACCCATCATATTGATTAGCAGCTTGAATTAGTAATTCAATTTTAGCTGCGTCACTTTTACTAAGAGGCTGAGGTTTATCACCGTGGTTGCTGTAGTCTTTAAATTTTAAGATGCGTTGTAAATTTTTCACATCAATAGGTACGAATGCCTCAGCACCTTTAAAGTATTGATCGTAGTTTGGATATAGTTCGCAAAGTGATACTGATTTTAAATAGCTTTTAAGTGCTGGAAGATACTTAGGATTAAGAATGTAATCTGATACTTTTTGCGTAAAGTTGTTTCCTTTGTCCAATAAAACTAGAAATTTAATTTCTTTCTGAAAAGTTGACCATGCATAACCATATTTTCTTTTTGCACCTAAGTCTCCTAATTCCGCTAATGCCTCTTTTGAATTGAAAGAAAAGCCTCCCCAATTTTTTATCGCTAATACATTTGGGTGATGCGCTATTAATTTATTCAAAACAAATTTGATATATTTTGATACCCGTTTTTTTAATATTTTATCTGATAAAGACACCTTTGCTTGAATGTTTGATATTTCGATAATTTCGTCGATAAAACTATCGAATTCTTTACCGTTTGTATTCACATATGACTCCTTGTCTTGTGTGTTGATTTCACTCGCTCTGCCCATTACATAGAAGCGTCATTTCTTTCCTTTTTGGCTATTAGCTGTTTGTTAATAACAAATCGCTTTCAATAATTGAACTTGTTCAATTATTACTACTATAAGAGTAGTGCTTTTTGATTTGCCTATATTTCCTCGCTTTAACCATTTCTAAATATTTATAGTTTTAAATTAAAGCAAACTGACTCGCGAACTTTCAGGTGAGGCGTTCAATATTTAGCGTTATTGCTACGTCATGAGAGACGCGGTTTTAAAAGTAACTTTTACTCCGTATTATTTATCCGAATTAAACCGTTAGCGCGGAAGAATAGAAGTTATTAACAACTAACCTAGCTTTCCTATACCTATTTAGTTTTAAGCTTTTCAGCGTGCAGCCACCACCACGTCTTTTTTTGAAGAAGTCACCTTTGAATTAAGAGATTTAAATAATTAATTAAGACGTAATGCTTTGTGATAAATACAACTAAAAACATGGAGAATAAAATGAAAATTAAGGATATTTACGAACAAGCAATAGAACTTAGCCTTTGCGCTAATGCATATCAATTTAGCCAAGAATTTTTAGGCATGCACAAAAGCTATTACGGTATGTTAAAGGTAAGTGGTAAACAACCAAGCACAGTTTCACTGGTCAATCTGTATGGAGCTATTCAAAATAAGATCAACACTTTGAACAATAACAGCAGTCAAGAATTAGTTAAACTACAAAATATTGCAGATACGGTTATGCAAGAAATAAAAAAACGGGGAAGTAATAAATCGCATTTCTAAACTTCATATTGTGAAGTTTAGTTAAGCAGTTAACTCTTCAACAGTTAAAACGTTTTTGACTAAAGCTAATTTCAAAAGCTCCTGATGGGTATTCACACCTAACTTACTATAAACATTTGCTTTGTGAACATGTGCAGTTTTAGGCTGCATTTCAAGCTGATAAGCCGTTTCTTTAATCGTTAGCCCTTTTGCTAGTAATTTAAATACTTGCTGTTCACGTTCAGTTAATTGGTTGCTTTTAAGATCATCGGCTTTTGTACGCATGTTCGCTTTAACATCACTGCTAAAATAAGTATCATCTCTAAGCACACATCGAATTGCTTTAACAATTTCATCAGGGGCAATGCGCTTAGAAAGGTAAGCTAAAGCGCCACTATTTATGGCTTCGCTAATGTATGGTTCGCTGTCATACATGCTTAAGGCGATTAAACGAGTTTGTGGGCTAAACGATGTAACCTGTTTAATTAATTCAATCCCACTAATGTCTGGCAATAAAATATCAACAATAAGAACATCAAGTTTCTTTGATGGTAAGGCTTCTACTGCTTGTGCGTAAGTACGATATTCTGCAACGACTTCAAGGTCACTTTCTAGCTCAATTAAAAGTTTAAATCCTTGAGCAACAACAGCGTGGTCATCGACAATGCCAACCTTTATCATGTTAAATCCATTAATCTAATTCTATTCATTTGTTGTAATCGAACAATCATTATTAGTCACTAGGAAATATTCCTATACGAACCTATTAAACAATGATTAATATACAGAATATAACAATAAACAAGAGTAGTAATACGGAATAATGGAAAAAGGATGGTTTGATTATGCAGTAAAGGCGTCGGCTATATGTCTGGTTTACGCTTTGCTTTGGTGCTTAGGATGGCAACTCTCTGTTAACTTTGAAACGATTGCAGATATTACCTCTTGGTTTTTGCCTGCAGGCATACGTGTTAGTGCTCTCTTGTTCCTACCTATTCGATATTGGCCTTTTATTGCAGTTAGTGAATTTACTGGCATTTATATTGTTAATAGTACCGACTCTCCTTTTCAAACGACACTAGGAGAATTCATTGGTACATTTCCGCCAATATTGCTCTACATGGGTTGTGTATTCCATTACTTAAAAACCTTTAAAAAAGTCGATTTAGATTCGGTAAGGCCACTACTTAGGTTGTTTGCATTGATTGGACTCGGAGCGTTACTTACAGCAACAGTGCTTGTTTCTAGCTTAGTAGCTCAAGGGCAGATACCAAAAGAACAATTAGTGACAACCATATTATCTTTTACTTTAGGCGATTTTGTCGGTGTACTTCTTGTGATGCCAGTTTGCTATGCAATAAAGCAATTGGTAAGCAAAAAAGTCGCAATAAATTTCGCTAATTTAGCCAAAACACTACTATTCACTTGTATTGCAATTAGTGGTGCAGTGTTTCTATTACTTACACAACCCGACACCGCATATTACGTTAAGCTTCTTGCCTTTATTCCTATCGTGCTATTTGCTTATAAATACGGATGGCTCGGAGCGATAACCTCTATAATTGCCGTGAACATACTTATTGTTGTTGCAAGCTTTATTACAAATGACTTTGGCAACATGCTTGAAAAGCAGCTTTATCTAATCGCAATGTCATTGACAGGTTTGCTCCTAGGTGCAGCAATGAGTGAACAAAAAACATTAAATGGAACTTTGAAAGACAAAAACAAAGCGCTTTCTAACGCTAATAGCCAACTAGTTAATCAACTTAAAAAGAACCAACAACTTGCTCAAAAGGTCGTGACAATACAAGAAGACGAAAGAAAGTTATTGTCTAGAGAATTACATGATGAAATTGGGCAAAACATCACTGCATTAAAAACCAACTTAAACGTAGTCAAGCAGCTAAGTAATTCGTCAAACGTAGCACCAATTTTAGACTCTATTGATAATATAGCCGATGCTACCTACTCTTCTGCGTACAATATGATGCACTGGCTAAGGCCAAGAGTTTTAGATGATTTAGGCATAGAACAAGCATTAACTAATGAAAGTTTTAGTCAGCTACTAGCTAATGCAGGTATCAAATATGTCCCTTCAATTAAAGGTGACATAGATACATTAAACGAAGATTTAAAAATTGCTGTTTATCGTATTACTCAAGAGTGCATCAACAATGCAGTTAAGTACTCTCATGCATCAAACTTGTGGCTAAATTTATTTATTAGTAAAACGAGTATTGAATTGCAAATTGAGGATGACGGACAAGGATTTAATATTACTGAGCATAAGCAAGGATTTGGCCTACAAGGTATTGAAGATAGAGTAATGGCGTTAGCTGGCACTTATAAGCTTTCCTCAGATGAAGCAGGAACAAAGCTTTTAATCACATTTAACATTACATCACCTGAGATAGCCTAACTCATATAAAAGTCAACTAGGAAATTTTCCTATTTCCAATAAACAACAACTGAACTACCTTACTTTTCAAGTAATTAAAATTTACCGAATGACAGCTTTAAGGTGCTGAGCATAAAGTAAATTATCACTTAAAAAGACAAGGAATAGTTTATGTCTCTCAACTTTAAACCATTAGTTAAAATTGCCACTATTACATGTTTCCTAACGGCATGTGGCGGCGGAGGTGGCAGTAGTAAAGGCCCACAATCTAATATCCCTGCTCCACCTGTAATACCTAATATTAGTATTGAAGATGTAACGGTTACCGAAGGAAATGAAGGTACAACAGACGCTGTTTTTACAGTCACATTAGACCAAGCAACTACAAATACGGTTACTGTTGATTACGCTACAAGTGATGATACGGCTATTGCTGGTGAAGATTATGTCGCAGCGAGTGGTACATTAACTTTTGATGCTAATATAACTTCGCAGCAAATAACAGTTTTAGTAAATGGTGATACGCTATACAGCGATGCTGATCCAACAGAATATTTTAATATAGCTTTAAGTAATGCTTCCATTGGAAGCATTAGTACTTCTATGGCATTAGGTAAAATAGAAAATGACGACTTAAGTAAGGTAGAAGCGTATAAAAAGCTAAGAAGGGACTATGTTTCTCATGTCTCTGCACTACCCGACGCCTGGTTCGACTATATGTTAGATATCGACTTAGATGCCGATAACGACAAAGATGTAATTATGTTTGCTTCGCTATTTAATGACGGAACGGAATTAAATATGGTTATATTTAGAAATAAAGAAGGAGCAGGCTTCGAACAAGAAACAACTGAATACATAGCAGGTTCTAGAGGTGACCACATTGTAGCAGACTTTAATGGGGACGGTTTAGAGGACTTATATTGGAGTGATTCTGGATATGACGAGCTCGGTGTTAAAATATTTGGAGCACAAGAACGACTTTTTATACAACAAGATAATGGCTCCTTACTTGATGTTACTAGTACTCACCTGCCAGAAATGATACTGGCAAGTCACAGTACCTGTTCAAGTGATATCGACAATGACGGTGATATAGATATTTACGCAGGAGGATTAGGAGATCCAAGAATACTAGTTAACGATGGCACAGGTGTTTTTAACGAAAGTAATGATTTATTACCACTAAACCTTATCTCTGCAGCGTGGATTCAGGAGCACAGACATGAACCAGGTGTCATTGCTGATATGATGCCTAGTTTTAGTTGGTGTGAAATGAGTGACTTTAACAAAGACGGTAATGTCGATTTGATATTGGGTAGCAACAACAACGAAGAAACTATGTTTGGAAATGGAGAGCTAATCGGACAGTCACACGTATTACTAATAAACGATGGCGTCGGAAATATGCAATATACTAGTAACTCCATAATTAGCAGTTCTGAAAATACGACCGTAGAAATGATTGCTGTAGATTATGATTTAGATACCTGTACTGATTTAGCTACATTAAATACAGATTACAATAACTCAACTAAACTCACTATTTTTAAGAATGACTGCCAAGGAAGTTTTGATATAGATTACGAATACGAACAAACAGAAATCGGCGGACTACAATGGGTCAATTCATTAAATGCTAAAGATATAAATGGTGATGGCTATACAGATATTACAGGCTTCTACACATCAATTCTATTTTCAGAAAACTTTACCTATGCAGAACTTTCTGCAGCTAAAACATATCTAAACGATATAAATGCCTCAACCTTTACATCAAACGTAATTACAGAAAGCGTTGCTGTAAAAATTGGCCCTGTAGCGTTCATAAGCTTAGGTCAGTTTTAGTTGATAGGACTATTGATTGTATTAAACCAAAAACACTTATCTGTCCCCAAAATAGGCTGAATTTTTCTGGGAGAACCTAGGCAGCCCAAACTAACTATGAGGTGCCTAGGGAATCAGTAAAAATTCATAGCCTATCCCTCTTTTTAAATAAGGATAAACTTACCCTTCTCTTGCAACTATAAAAGGAAATATTTTAACTTGTTAATTAGTATGATAAATTGCTTCTCGAGGTGTATTGGCATAGCCAATCGTCCAGCAATGGGTGCAACTAATTACGAGAAGGTTTCCTTCTAGCTTCGGCTAGTCTAGCAATAGGCGTTTATTGATTACTATATACGACACCTCATCTATCATTTCCAAAACAAAGGATTGTTATGAGTTTATCAGATACCATTTGGTGGTCTAAAAAAGCCAGAATTCACGCAGAGAAAAGGCTTTCCGCCCACGACCTATTTTCCCAATTATTGCTTTTTTGGTATTCATTTTTCACTGTTGTTGTTTCAATTTTAGAAATCAAATCAGAGTCATCAAATGAATACTTCGTAATTGTTATGGTTTCACTATCCATATTGATACTTTGTTCGTCGTTATTTATCAGTAGTAGACGTTTTCAAGAAAGGGCAACTTTACTCAAACAGTGCTATGAATCGCTTGGAGAGTTAGAGCATAAAGCTAAACAACAAGATGTGAACATAAATGAACTTTCAGAACTGTACAAAGCTACTTTAAGTTCATCAGAAAATCATCAAGATATAGATTTTAAGCTAGCTTTAGTAAATGAATATATGAGTAGTAAAGCCCCTGAAAAGGATTTATCTAGGCAGCCAACTAAAGCTAATTTTGTTGAAGTAACGATGCACTTCTTATTTACTTGGCTAATAAGGTTTGCTGTATTCCTATTTCCTTTTGCTGTGCTTTTCTATTTGAGGTAACTAATGAAGGTTTGGGACGAATTTCTAAAGCACTTTGACAAAGAGAACTTAAAAAATATCTATGAAAATCATATAAAGCTATCAACGGCGACAGGCATAGACAGCATGTCGCATAAGATTTTCGAGAAAGACCTTGATGCTCACCTTGACGTGATTATTAGTAAGTGTACAGCTGGTAATTATAAGTTTACCAAATACAAACTGAAATTAATTAGCAAAGGTAGAAGTAAAGCTCCAAGAGAAATATCAATTCCTACAATTAGAGATAGATTAGTTCTCCGTGCATTATGCGACTTCTTAAAATCACGCTTCGAAGCTGATATTGACTTACCACTAGCTCAGAAAATTATCGAGAGTGTCAAAAATGATATCTCATCTAAGCATTACAACACATTCATTAAATTAGATGTGTCGAATTACTACCCTAGTATAAAGCACAATGTAATGTTACAAAGGCTCAGAAAAAGAGTTAAAAACCCAGAAATAATAAATTTAGTAGAAAGCTCACTTAAGACCCCAACAGTAATTGTTTCAAGAAAAGACGATAAAGACAATGAGCGGGGTGTACCTCAAGGGTTGTCTGTATCTAATATACTAGCAACGATATTTTTAGCGCCTATAGATAACAAGTATAAGAAAAATCCGAACATTAAGTATTATCGCTATGTCGATGATGTATTAATACTTTGCAATTCGAAAGATGCAACAAATATTAAAGATGAGGTCATCAAAAGCTTTAATAGGATTGGGTTAAAAATACACTGCCCTATCAAAGTACCAGAAAAATCTACTATAGGCTCTTTGATTGCCGATAAATTCTCATACCTCGGTTATAGTTTCAATAACTCTTGTGTTTCAGCTAGAGCAGGCTCAATAAATAAACTTAGAGAGTCACTAATAGCTATCTTTAGTAATCATAAGCATTCAAAATATAGCAGCGATGAATTTCTACTTTGGCGCTTAAACTTAAGAGTTACGGGCTGCGTTTTCCAAGGTAAACGTAAAGGTTGGCTTTTTTTCTTTTCAGAAATTAATGACGAACCTGTATTGCATGAACTGGATGCGTTTATCAAAAAGCAGTGCAATCGTTTTGGAGTCGTAATTAAGCCAAAACTATTTGTTAGGGCTTTTTACGAAATATCACATAAAAAGCATACTAGTTGCTATATATCCAATTATGACAACTACAAAACTATAGATATGGCTAAGATGTTAGCGACTTACTTCGGCTTCGATACAACTAAGATGAAACCAAGCCAAATCAAGTACCACTTCAATAAAAAAATATCTCGACAAATAAGAGATTTAGAAACTGATATTGTAGATTTTGGGTACCCAAGTTAGATGTTTTGCATGTAACCCTACAGCATACACTGTACTTTTTTAATAAAAATAGTCGTAGCTAAACAGTCGGTACTGATATGCTAGACCACGTGAATAACGACAGAATGGTGTTTTTATTTTAAAAGCTATAAAGCTTACTGATTTGCGATTAAAAACCTAATGGCGTACCCGTCAAATAATACAACAAGGGTTAGAAGAGCAGTAAAAAACAAGGCACTTTTTGTACTACGTCTGTTATTGTTATTCAAAAAATAATTTATTTTAATGATTATTTTGCTTAAAGATAACAAATACATAAATGCACCAATTAATAAGACTCCTGCAGCAATAGTAACAAGCAACCATTCATTAGATACATCAATATTTGAAGTCGTTGTCTTAATAAAGATTAAAGCAAACATCGCAACAACTGCTACACGTCCATAGTGGGCGAAAAAAACTTCATCTAGCTTAAAACCAATGTACTCATCAGTTTTGATAATTCGCTTTATAAGTTTTACAGCACTGTCATCAATCACCTTGTTCCCATAAATAGCGAACAAACCAAATAATGGAGCTAATATTCCATAGAAAAACATGATGAATTTGGCATAAAAGCCCCAACGCCAAAACTCATAAATAGTACCTTCCACTGAATTGCAAATAGCAAAAACCAAAAATGGCACAACAAACAGCAGCGTGGGCATCCAATACTCTAGAACTACCACCTTAAGACCATAACCAAACGAGCTATTCTTCTCCATTATATACCCCTTATACAATAATACACTGTATATGGATACAGCCACCTTGAAATTCAAGTACTGTTTTTTTAATTTTGTAATTCAATAGTAAATGTATTGGCTTGATTTGATTAGGAAATGACAATATGAGAAATAAAAGACGCTCTTGCGCTACAAAGCAACGCAAAACCTACCTTAGGCAGCCCAGACTTATGAATCCAACACGTGGGGAGGAATTTAGGTTGCTAACATCAACACTTTGACCTTCTTTTGCTGCTTTCGCTTGCTCCTCGATAACCTTTTTAGGTGTTTCCATCGTGGTAGTTTGTTTCGGGTCAAATTTGTTTACTGTCATGTTGCGCCTTGGTTTATTCAGGGTGAATTTTGAGGCGCGCATTATACAAGAATTTGCTTTTTAAATCATCTATTGGTAACCCAGAGTTGTTTTTTGTCAAATAAGCCCAATAAACTTATTTTGTGGATACAAAAGTTGTTTAGGGATGTTAATTATATGTATTTTAAGAGCATTAAGGTTGAAAATGTTGGACCAATTGAAGATTTAGACTTTTCTTTTGAATTCTGTGACGAAGGCAACCCAAAACCTCTAGTGATAGTGGGAGAAAATGGTTCAGGTAAGAGCATTCTTGTTTCGCACTTAATAAATACTTTAATGAGTGCCAAACAGGAAGAATACGAAGATTCAGAAATAGAAAGTAACCGTGTTTACAAACTTAGAACCGCGAATTATATAAAAACAGGTAAAAACTATTATTTTACAAAAACTTCTCTTACTAATGACATTTGTGCTACAGAGTGGCATTTGGATAAAATTAAGAAAGATTTTGAAAATGAATATGGGTATACGCCAGCCAATAAAGACTGGAATATCCTGCCCAATGATAGTAACTCTATTTTCTCGACTAACTTTGAACAAAAGAAAGAGGACACCAAGAAGTTAGTTAGAAACAATTGCCTACTTTACTTCCCTGTAAATCGTTTTGAAGAGCCTGCTTGGCTAAATATGGATAACTTAAAACAAGCGGCCGATTATACTGATTTAAAGAACCTAACAGGTTATTCTAATCGCCAAATTATATCTTTATCCCCCCTAAAACATAATAGAAATTGGTTGTTAGATTTATTGCTAGACAGGTGGATGTTTGATTCTCAATTGCAAAACATTCAAGTTAATAGTAACGGTCAACTTGTTCCAGTAACCCTTTTCCAAGGGTTTAATGGAATTTCTAGTAATCTTGTTAATTCAATTAACAGATTGCTACAGATTATACTAAGAACAAACAAACCAGTTTCTTTCGCAACCAGCACACGAAGAAATAGAAAAATCTCTATAAAAATTGACGGAAAAGACGAAATTCCTGATTTATTTCAATTATCTACTGGGGAGACTCAACTACTTAACTTATTTTTATCAATTATTCGAGATTTCGATCTTTGTGATACTTCATTCGAAACATTAAATGAAGTCACTGGTATTGTTGTTGTAGATGAAATTGATGCTCATTTACATTCAGTTTATCAAAGTGATGTTTTACCCCAATTGATACAAACATTTCCTAAAGTTCAATTCATATTAACCTCTCATTCTCCTTTATTTCTTTCAGGCTTAAAAAACATTTTAGGCGATGAAAACTTTAATATTATTGAAATGCCAACAGGAGATAAAATTAACTGTGATGATTTCATTGAATTTGAATCTGCAGTTGCAGTATTAAAAGACTCTAAACAATACAAAAAACAGTTAAATAGTGAGATACAGCAGTTAAATCAGCCAACTGTATATGCAGAGGGAGATTATGACGTTCGTTACATAAAAAAAGCCTGTGAATTACTTAACAAATCTAGACTTATTCAGGAAGTCACTTGGAAAGATGGGGATGGTGAAACTAACTTAAAAAAAATATGGAACAATAGGAAATTACGGATATTTGATGCGCTCAAAAACAAGACTATTTTGCTTTATGATTGCGAAATAAATATCCAAGAAAGCGAACACAATAAACTAATCCAAAGGGTAATTCCGTTAAACGACTCCAATCCAATAAAAATTGGAATTGAAAACTTATTTCCACAACAAACTATAGACAGACTTAGACAAGTAAATAGTCGATTCGTTAATTACAAGCCAGAAGTTAAGTTGATGGATGATGGTAAAGAAGTGATTGAGCCTGAAGTATACAGTTTAAACAAAGGTCAAAAGAAAAATATATGTGATTGGTTGTGTGAAAACGGCACCGTAGATGATTTTTATCACTTTCAAGGTCTGCTAGATAACTTGGAGAAAGAGTTGCTCTAGCAGTATCTTGAACTTATCGGTTGCCGACCATCTCACCTTGGCTTTACCGTTAGTTCAAAGTTTGAACTCGCGGTAAATGTTGATGAAAACCACCGAAATACAGAAAGACAACAACTCAAATAGTTGGGGTAGTTTTTTCTCAACTGTAAAAAGCCTCCCAATAGCAAATTTAAGTTTAATCGCACTCTGTTGGCTCCTTAAACAGCAGTAAGCAAGACAACTTATGCAAAATAGAACAACTAAATGCTACTCATACTCACGTTGGTCAAGTGCTAAACAAGGCAATGGCACCACACTTGAGCGCCAACTTGATATGGCAAAAGAAATAGCAGATAAGCACAAATTGGAATTAGTAGAGAACTACAAAGATGATGGTGTTAGTGCCTTCAAGGGCAAAAACAGTAAATCAGGTGATTTGGCGGCATTCATTAACAAAGTTAAATCAGGCGAAATAGAACAAGGCAGTTGGCTTGTAGTTGAAAACTTAGACCGCATTAGCCGTGAAGACATACTTAAGGCACAACGTTTGTTTATGGAGTTGTTAGAACTTGGCATAACCATAGTTACGGGTATGGATGGCAAGATCTATAGTGGCTGCGTATTCCGGTGATTGGGATCAGTGATTCCGGAGCAACGGGATCACCTCGTGCTTGACGCATTGGATGAGTGGCTATTTTTACCCTAAGTGATCCCGTTGCGTCAATTCAGATTGTGTTTTTCGCATCGATTCCCCCTTTAAATTGAGCCGGTGAGCGTTGTGCATCAGCCGGTCTAAAATGGCATCAGCCAGGGTGTTATCCCCTATGGATTGATACCATTGATCAGTCGGTAATTGGCTGATAATAAGCGTTGAGGAGTTGTCGTGTCTGTCGTCCATGATCTCCATTAAGTCATTCCGTTGAGCAGCTTTTAACGGCTCAAGTCCCCAGTCATCCAGGATGAGTAAATCCACTTTGGCCAGTTGTTGTAAGAACTTGCTATAGCTGCCGTCTGCCTTAGCCTGTGTCAGTGCCAGCATTAATCGTGAGACACGATAATATCTGGCGCTAT
>Ga0213830_1000497_pt1 | contig 20666 bp, 16 predicted proteins | sample SWATP11_FD_161661 | JGI IMG/M metagenome (GOLD analysis project Ga0213830, IMG submission 161661) | Coastal seawater microbial communities from Marineland, Florida, United States - SWA TP1 #1 | ecosystem: Environmental > Aquatic > Marine > Coastal | place: USA: Florida | collected 2016-08-06 | reverse complement strand
GGCAAAAACGGCAAGTGACATTGTGGTGCTCCCAAAAAGAGAGCATATGATCATAGCCAGACCAGGTCGTCAACTAACAGTTAAATTTGATCAAATAATGTTCGCGATCTCGCCCTGGCATATTCATATGCTCAAAATATAAAAATTAATTTTGACCCGCATGATGCTTCACACATCCTTAAGATGATTGCTCAGCTATCAGATACTAGAGATCGAAAATGAGTTTTACCCCACAGCAGATCAATTCACTTGAATAGCAAAGTTCACTCGGTGAACTTTTTAGTCGAAAATGTCATTTAAGCCATCCTCAGTTCTGAGCCAAAAAGTTCGCTCGCAGAACTTTTTAGTTGAGAACGTCATGTGAGCCATCTGTAGTTCTGAGACAAATGAACCATCGCCGAGTAGTAAAGTACGCCGAGCGCACTTTTGCTTACATTGCTTGATCCTGACTAGAAAACACGAGTGTCTGATTAGTCGAATGGTTAGATGATGCGGAACAACTGAAATTGTTCCGTTTTATTGCGATGTTTTATTTGTGTAAAAACATTTATTTGATTCGCTTATGGTTAATCGTCATTAGCTTAACTCATAATTTTCGAATGCAGAGCGTATTAGTGCCTTATTCGAATACTTATCGATGCACATATAGCCTTTTGCTTCGAGAGAAAGCCAAAGTTCAATCGCAGAAGTTAAACCAAAATTATTTTCTTCTGGGGAAACGTCTTTAAGATATTCTTTTGGTCTCTCTAAAAACTCATCAACATGCCAAGCACCACTGAGTTCAAAATTAAAACTTTCTAGTTCAAAGTCATATATTGGTAGCTTTTCGCCTGAGGAAAAATTTGAAAGCCATTTGTGTTCACAGGTTTTACCTATTAGCCAAACATCATTATTCATAGCAATAGAAGCACAGGCGGCATAATAGCCTCGGCATTTCCAATAAGAATGAACCCAGCCCCCTAAGATATGTAACCTTTGGATTTGCTTTTCATTAATTTGCCCAATATTTTCTAAAATAACAATCGAGGAGCTATATCCATCTATTGATCTTAGTTTATCTGGTCTAAGTGCATACCCTGAAAGCTCATTGCCACCAGTTTTTAACTTCGAGAAGAAGTGAATACATTCCTCTGGTGTTTTGTAAAAATGATGAATCTTAAAAATTTGTTCAGACGCACCATGCAGCCACTCTAGATTAATGCCAAATAACTCTGCCGCATCGTGCAAAATTTCATCAGTTAGCTTTTCTACCAACCTCTCCGAAGCAGAGCAATCAGCAATCGTCAACCCGTGTCCGAAGAAGCCAGAAATCTGACTTCTTGAAACACCATGAGATTCAAATAACTTTATAAACCTTTCGGCAGGACATTTTAACGGTATACTCGTTAACGCCTTACCTCTTCGTTGTTTTTTCCATACTGCAAAAGCTGAAAATATCGCTACTGAACCAGATATAATTCCGATCAATGAGTTAGTGTCTGACAACAAGTCCATATCTAATAAAACCTAACCTAATGTTTTAACGCTTTTTCAGCAATGCTATTTTTAGTCATTACACCAAGCTCCTCACTAAACGAAGACAATAGCTTTTGGATTGAGGTTTTACTTTTCTCCAAGTCATCAAACCACTTACTCAACTCGACTTGCTTTTCGTAAGTTGGTAAAGAAAGTTTGATATTATTCATTTGCTTAATAGATATAAATTTTTGCACTGCCCCGGTCGCAAGCTTGTTTAAATCCAAACTTTTCAATAGATGAACTAAGTAAGGTACGAATACATTAGATTCATCTGTAATTTCCAGACTAACTGCATTACTTGTTAACCAAAATGGCTCTTTAGAAAAGTGAACGTTCCCACAATATAATCCAACCTTACCAATGATAATTGTATTTCCACTTCTATTTGGCTTATCATAGCGACCTATAGTGCCATTTCCACCATAGACTGCGTATTCTCCATTCTCTGATAATTCAGATTTATTTAGATTGTCGCCCGATCTTAATTTACCGATGCTTCCCACCGTTCTGAAAATAGAAAATGTGACATCAGTCTCCTTGGACACAGTTTCTATATAGCCTTTGATAGACTGTGTCATAATAGATTCATCTGAATGTAGTTCCTCAATCATTTTTACTTTGTCAAAGTGAAATTTTTCTTCTTTGTAAAAGGAACGAGAGAGGATGTAGGACTCATTTTCTAAAAATGACTTCTTGGGTAGTAACATAGATCGTTCACTGTTTTCTCGCTTCTCAAATAGCGAAATAAACGGTAAAAAGTCATCACAACGAAGAGGCAAGGATTTTTTAAAATTTGTTCTTGCAGGTATACGATAAAGTAAAATATCTTTTTCAGAATTATTATTGTCAAAAAACAAAACACTTACCTTAATATTTGTATAAGGCGCTAAACTCCCTTGAGGGAGGCTTAAAATCGTATGCAAATTGAATTTAGTTAACAGCTTGTGCCTCAGTGAGATCATATGGTTGGCGCTACTAAACAAAAGACCTTCTGGAACAACTACTGCGGCATGCCCATTGATTGCTAGCTTGTCCATTGTATGCTGAAGGAACATGGCTTCTAAGCTGCCTTGATATCCATTGTAGGCATACTCGTATTTTGTAAAATCATTAGCGACACCAAATGGGAAAGCTGAAATAATAAAATCATATTTAGCAGTGCTCTCTCCCAGCAGTGAATCTGATAAAGAAATATTACTAATATCAATATTATTTAAGAGTAAATTGAGTGTGCCGACTAAACAGGCGAAAGGTGATATATCATTTCCTGTTACATTTAGCTTAAGAGGATATTCTGATGATATGTATTCGTTAATGGCAATAAAAGAACGCCCCGTACCCATAGCAGGATCGTAAATACGTTCTTCAGGTGAAGGTTTGCAAACCTTAACTAAGGCATCTATTAGGGGTTTAGGAGAATAAAACGCACCTGATGCCTTGGAATCGCTAACCATCAAAGATAAAACTTCATCGAAGTCTTCGTTAAGACTATCGAACACATCAATTTTAGCTAATATATACGATATTCTCTCCAATATTTTACTAGACCTTACACGAAATGGTATGAGTTCTAGTAAATTTTCAATTGTCACCCAGCTCTCTGATGACAATATCTTAAAGCAGCTAGAGTAATACGCTTTCCTACTTATCAACTCTCTTAGGGTATGAAACTCTATTTTATTACGTTCTTTGTATAAAAAATCTTCAAAAGAAATTCTGTTCCCATCCCTTGATAAATCTACCTGCTCATAATCACAAAGAAACTTAACTATAAGCAGCAGTGATAATTGTTCTACGGCATCAATTGAATTATTAATGGCGCTGTCTTTCCTTAGCAATTCTGTTATTTTTAATAGGTTATTTAGAGGTCTGCTCATTAATATTCACCAGATAATTGTACATATGTACAATGTCATCGCTTATTTCTTGTTTCGGTATTTGGTTGATAAATTCGGCGGTTTTCTCAATGCAAAAACCTATTCCATCTTTATTAACTAGAGGGTCGACTATTGTCTTAACTATTTTGGATTTAAGCTTCGCTAAAGAAGTATTGCACTCACCGTCATCGCAAAGGTCACCATTCTTGAAACGTTTTAATTGCTCATGTTGGTGTAACTTTTTGTTAACTTCTTCAACTAAATTTCCTAAAGCTGAGAAAGATAGTAAGTAGTGCTTTATTTCACGTCGCTTCCATGAAAGTAAAGACGTAGTAGATAACGATTTACTATTTTCCTTCTTCTTATTATTAAATTTTCTAGGAGTGAAATTATCGTGTCTTCGGACTAAAAGTGGTTGCTTTTCTGTTCCAACCAGAGGGAGCGGATAATCATCTAGATCACAGATCATAAATACATTTTTGGTTACGCAGTCTAAATATTCAAAATGATTTTCGAAATTTCTTAGCCAAGTGATTTTGTTATCAGCAAACTTAACTTTGTCATACTCTTCTTTGAATCCTGAGGCCACACTTATACAAATAAAGCTTGAAAAGGTTGCTATAATTTCCAACCTAGATTCTTCGTTTGTACACAGCTTTCTTAAAACTAATAGCTTGAAGATTTCCCAATCATGGACATGATCCATGAGCACAACATTTTGATACATTGAAACAAGCTTATACTGAATGGACTGTATTTCAGATAGAGTCTCTAGCCTTTGTGTTAACTTGTAGGCAGAATTGTTATCTAAGATTAGCCCATCCTCAATTACTTTAAGCTTATCAATTCCTGCTTTTGATATAGAATCTAACAAGTGAGTTGTTGTAATGACTTTTCCTGAAAGTCCTTTTAATGCCTGCCACAGCTGATCTATGTTTTTGTAATGAAGATGAGAGTCGGCCTCATCGAGTAAAAACAAAGTATTTTCTCTATCAAATAGATCGACTAATGCGTATAGGAAAAGCAACTGGTACTCACCGTCACTCAAGTCTTCTAGACGTAATTTTTTATTAACCTGACCAGCGGTTTTAGTGACCTTCATTAGTTCTATATCAAAGCTACTTTTAACAATAAAGTAGTCGTTGTCGGTCGCCTGTGTGAAAAACATAACCTTAGAATCAAAGGAAGAATACTCATCTGTTTCAAATGAGATCGTTGATAGACTTTCTTGGGAAAGCGTAATATTTTGTTGCTCTAGAGGCTCAGTGAAATCATAAAGGGGATCAATTAAAGCATGTATAAAATTGCTAAGTGTCTGGTGGTAAGCTTTATTTGTAAAAACATCCGAATTACCATTATTTTCTTCATTGTATGCTCGTTCTACACGCCCTACGTAAGCTTTATCTACTTTTACATCAAATGAAATTATTGTAGATTCATCCTCATCAAAATCGTTTTCAACAACAAAACTATTTTGTTTCAGAAATTGGCGGACAAGTCCCTCTGAGCTACCAGTTGTAGCCAAAAAAATTAAAATTTTAGCTAGCGTTTTGTCGTAATAAAAGCAGTCTAAACTCAGCGCACTCTTGTCCTTTCTTTCAGTATTTAAGTAATGAGTAAAGCGTTCAGAATAACTCTCATTCTGCCCTGAGGAGAAACAAACTATCTTATAATCTTGATATAATGCACTTGTTGGTTTTAGCTTTTCATCAAATATGGACTTTAAAATTGATGATTTCCCAGACCCATTTCCGCCAATAAATGTCGCAATTTTATCAAATTTAAGAACTTGCTCTTCTTTGTGCAGTGCATTACCCGGTAAGGGTAAAGAAATCTCTGCCATATTAGTAATATTCCTTTATGTAGGCGTAAGCTCTGTCGAACAATACTTGGTCTTTGTGAAGTTGGTATTTTAGCAGAGCCTTACGAAGCGACTTCTGCACCTCTCTTTCACCACCAATGGTGTTCTGCCAGCCGGGGAAGTTAACGACGCGAACAATAGCATCGATATCAGTAACAATGCGTTCTACTACCGCTGGTGTTTCATCTGTTTTTAACTCAAGAAACAGATCGGTAAGTGCAGCCTTGGGGGACATGCTCTGTAGTTCCTCTTCCAACTCCTTTTCTGCCTTTACCGTATCTTTAGCAATGGTACAAAGCTCTTTAACAAACTCAATTGAGCTAATTAACCCCTTCTCAGCCTTATCTCGCAGTGCTTCCAGCCGCTCACTTAGTTTTTTAAACTCACCGCCAGAGTGCTTTTGGAAGCGCTTGATCAGATCTTTTTCTAGCTGCTTAATCTTTTTGGGGTCTGGATTGTAAAAGATATTCTCAATGACGTCTGCGTCAAGTATGAACTCTTCAAGGGTATGTACTTCACCAACGTGAATATTGTCATGAATGAGCTTTGTAGTTTGCGCACCAAGTGCTAACCAAAGCATTTTACCGACATTATCTGAGGCAGGTTTTACCGACTCAAACACTTGTGCCAACCACTTATAATCTTGGTTGTATGCATCCAAAATATTGTCAGGCGACAAAGACTCCCAAAGCTTTGACAGGTACTTAAAGTCTTTTGCAAAGGCATCTTTCTTATCATCTGTACCAATTACGTTTTGCGCCGCTTCTAAGCCCTCAAAGCCTTCTAATGTTCGGTCTACACCTTCAAAATGCTTTAGTGCATCGGCCATAGCTTTGGGTAAGCGAGAGCGCAATTCACCAAGATTGGTGATTAACTGCTTAACCGTTAACTCATCAAATTCAAGCGCTTTGGCGGCATCATCAAATACACCAAAGTAGTCAACGATGCAGCCAAACGTTTTTTGCGGGTATAAACGGTTAGTACGGCAAATGGCCTGAAGTAGCGTGTGGTCTTTTAAAGACCTGTCCAAGTACATGGTTTGGCAAATAGGTGCATCAAATCCAGTTAACAGTTTTGCTGTAACTATGATGAACTTAAGCCCAGACGTTGCGTCGTTGTATTCCTCTACAATTTTTTCTTGCTGAGACTTATCTACTGCCCATTTTTGCTTAAATTCGTAGTCATCGTTAGCTGTAGTAGAGATAACCACTTTGCTCGCTTCTTCGGGGAAGTACTTATCTAACTCTTCTTTGTACTGCACACAGGCATGGCGGTCTGGTGTAACAATCAGCGCCTTAAAGCCATGGGGAGCAACCTTAGCCTTAAAGTGATCTGCTATGTCTTTTACTATTTTTTCAACGCGCTCTGGCGACTTTAAAAACGCAGACATCTTTGCAGATTTTTTATTAAGCTCATCTGCCTCTTCGTCTGTTAACGCGGCACTCTGTTTAAATTCTTCAAAGGCTTTATCAAGGGCTTCTTTGTCTACATGTACATCTACCAGCCTTGGCTCAAAGTGCAACGGTAAAGTAGCCTCATCACGGATGGAATCATGAAAGGTGTAGCGCGACATATAGCCGCCTTTGTCCTCTTCAGCACCAAAGGCCCAGAAGGTGTTCTTATCCGCTTTGTTTACCGGGGTTCCGGTTAAGCCAAACAAGAATGCGTTGGGCAGTGCAGCACGCATCTGGCGGCCTAAGTCTCCCTCTTGGGTGCGGTGTGCCTCGTCTACCAACAGAATAATGTTCTCTCTTTCATTCATGTTGGGTTTGGCATCGCGAAACTTGTGGATCATCGAAATGATTATCTTGCGCGTATCGCGCTCCAGCATCTGTTGAAGCTCTTTAATGCTTTCGGTGGTCTCTACGTTGGCAATATCGGCTGCGTTAAACGTGCCACTGATTTGTGTATCTAAATCAGTTCTATCTACCAGTACAATAACTGTTGGGCTTTTTAGCTCAGGAGCGCGGCGCAGCTTTTGTGCGGCGAGTACCATCAGAAGAGACTTGCCAGAGCCTTGGAAGTGCCAAATAAGGCCCTTTTTAATTTTTCCGTCGATAACGCGCTGAACAATTTTGTTCGCCCCTTCATACTGCTGAAAACGCGGAATAACCTTTATACGCTGCTTCTTTTTATTAGTGGTAAACAATGAAAAGTTACGCATTATGTCCAGCAGCCGCGCTGGGCTGAGCAGGTCTGTTAGTTCACGACCTATTTCTGATAAGCCCAACGCTTTAGAAATTTTGTTACCGTTATCTTCTACCCGCCAAGGTGCCCAAAACTCTAGCGGGCAGCGAATGCCGCCATAGGATAACTCTTTACCTTCAGTAGCAAACGACAGCACATTGGGCACAAATAGTTGCGGTACGGCATTTTCGTAAATGTTATGTATTTCATGAGCGCCATCTAACCAACTCACCGATGGGCGTATAGGCGTTTTGGCCTCACCCACCACTACCGGGATACCGTTAATCATTAGTACAACGTCGGGTATCTTTGTTTCCCTATGGTGAACATTGAATTGGTTGGTAATGACATATTCGTTTTGGGTTAGATCATCAAAGTCGATGAGCCTGATGGGTACATGACGATTGTTGTCACCAAAAGGCATGGTCTTTTCACCTGTTAACCAAGCAAAAAACTCTTCATTAGCTTTAACTAAGCCAATTTGGTTTACCGAAATTAAAATAGCTCGTAGCTTATGTATTACTTCATCCGCTAAGCTGGGGTTAGCTTTTATCTCCGGGTTAAGCCGAACAAGTGCGTCTATTACTTCAGCTTCAACCAGCACCTCGTTCACGCCACGCTTTAGCTGACTAGCAGATTGAAAGTTCCATTTTACGCCAAACGCCTTTGCAGGCTCTTGCACCTGCTTGGTGTTTAAATTAACACCGCTTAGTTGATGGATGATGTAGTGTTCCACACTATTTAATTCAGAGAACCCCATTAACTATCCTTGTTCTTTTAAATCAACTTTAGACAGAATACTGAGTAACAGACTCTTTTCCGCTTTTAAAGATTTTTTGATATCCAAAATAGCACAATCGATCTGTTTCATATCACTCACAATAGACTGTTGCGTTTCCATATCTGGAACGGCTATTTCAATGTTTCCAATCCGTGAAGTATTTAGGTTGGGCTGGTCTGCTCCCGCAGCAATGCTTTCTCTAAAATATTTAGTTTTTGAGTCTAAAAAATAATACAAGTACTCTCTAGATAATCCTTTAAGATTAAGAAATGCTGCAACGCCATCATTCGCACCTGCTTCGAATGGCAATATCGCAGGAACCCCTAACGAATAGCCGCTATTTGAAAGTAATACTGTATTTGCTGGTAGGATTCTAGTTTTAGTAGCGCCAATCTCTGTTAAGTACGAAGGGACATCTTCAATTTTTATTTCTGGAGTACTTTTATTTGTTAAAGCTGCAACGGTAATCCAAGGAAGATAGTCTCCGTCAAAATACAATGGACTTCCAGCAGGTCTAGGAGAAGACCCTCTCACAACCTTAGCAAGATCCTTAATTTTCTTTCTAACCCAGCTACTTTGACCAAACTCTCTATTAACTTCACAATTTGTCTTTTCCGAAAAAAAGGAACTTCTTAAGTTAAAAAGAGATCTCAAAACTGTTCTTTTGTTTGTAGAAAGCTCCTCAAGGGACCAAATCAATAAAGACAATTTCTTTTGAAGGCTTTTAGGGGGCAACAAGAACGTAAAGTTCTCTAGATCTTTCCACTTTATCCTTCTAGTGATAGAACCGGACGCATTGGCAACAACAAACTTCCATAATGATTTGCTATTTAGAACAGCTGCCAGATAACCATCATAAATGAATTCAGGGTTTTCTTTAATAGTTAAAATATCGCCAGAGCATACACCTGAAAAATCAGCTCGGGGTGCACGCTCCCTGAAATCACTAGCATACAAACTCCTTCTTACCAAAAGGTAGTCGCCGACGTCAAAAAATTTCATTGCAGAAGTAACTGAAGCTGAAGACTCCCAACTTTTAATATTCAGGTCCCATTTTTCAATGTTGCTATTTCCAACAAAACGATCAAATCCACTTTTTCCCGGTTCGTTTATTCTTTTACTATATTCAAAAGCCACATCGCCCAATTTGACTTCTTTCCATTCGCTTTTATCTATTTCTAAATTCATTGAGTTAAATTCCATTAAAAAGGGAATGAATCCTGCTTTTTAAAGTTTCATTTGATGAGTTCCAATCCTTGTAAGACTCTTCGAATGACTCATCTGAATCGGAAGGATATTTATTAACGTAAAGGCTAATATTAAGGGACGATCTATTTATAATTATCTCTTCTGTTGATATCAACTTTGAAAGACCCTCAATACTTGAAAAGTCTCTGTAAGCACTATATATTTTTTCGATGTGTTCTGGTGTTAAGTAACTTATCGTTTTTTCCCGTTTAATTAGGTCACTCGCATTAACGAATAGAACTTTGCCTTTTTTGCAATCTTCTTTTTTAGTTTTTGAAATGACGAGGCATGACTCCATTCCAGAATTGTAGAAAAGATTTCTTCCTAGACCTATTACTGCCTCAAGCCTGTCTGACTCGATAAAATTTCTGCGAATATGTTCTTCGCTGCTCCTATCAAGAAGCCCTTGCGGCCAAAGACTAACAGAACGTCCATTTTCTAAGTTTAAGCTCTTTTGAATATGTTGCTCAAAGGCATAATCTGCACAACCCTGTGGAGGTATCCCCCAGAGATTTCTGCCATATGGGTCATTTTCGAATGCTGATTTATCCCACGCTTTTATCGAGTAAGGTGGGTTTGCAAGGATCACGTTAAATCTCTTTAGCTCGTCGTTTTCCAGTAAGCCCGGATTCGACAAAGTATTTCCGCGAACTATTTGGAACTCTTCAATACCGTGCATAAACATGTTCATACGGGCGATGGCCGAGGTAAGAAGGTTGATCTCCTGCCCATATAACTTAAGGGTGCGGTATTCCTTACCTTCTTCTTTTAGGTGCAGCGCACAGTTAAGCAGTAAGCCACCTGAACCGCAGGTTGGGTCATAGACTGACTCACCCGGTTGTGGGTCCATAATCATGGTCATTAGCTTCACAACGGTGCGGTTTGTATAAAACTCCGCAGCCGTGTGGCCACTATCGTCGGCAAATTTCTTGATCAGGTATTCGTAAGCGTTACCCAGCTTATCGTCAGGTACATTGGTTAAATTCAGTTTATGCTGCGAATAATGCTCGACAAGCTCAATGAGCATGGCGTCAGATAGTCGGTCTTTATTCGTCCAACTGGCATCGCCAAAAATACCATCTAGAGTGTCTGGGTTTGCTTGCTCAATCGCACGCATGGCATTTTGCAGTGCTTGACCAACATTAGTAGTGACCTCACGCACGTCCTGCCAATGCGCACCATCGGGAATTTGAAAATGATGGTTCTCTGCAAAGGCTGCGTACTCCATATCGCCGCCACTTTCCGCAAGGGCTTTTTCAAACTCTTCGTCGTAAACGTCTGAGATACGTTTAAAGAACAGCAATGGGAATATGTACTGCTTGTAGTCACCCGCATCTATAGTGCCGCGTAATGTGGTGGCAGCACCCCAAAGGTATTTTTCTAGTTCTTGTTGCGTCATCATGCTTCGACTACCTCTTTGGATCGTGTTTTGGGCATGAGTTGCTCAGTAATGATTTTAAAATCTGTCAGTAGCCTGCTTTTCAACATGGATTTTCTTACTTCAAAAAATTGCTCAAAGTCTTTCAAAAGAAGAGATTGATTATCAGGGATAAGATTTCGAGTGCGATAGTAGGCGTCGCTAGCCGCCATAGATTCAACCCAGTCGTTCAACGGCGTCGCCTGTTTGGTTTCATTTTCTAGCCCTTCTAACAATTGCAAGTTTGGCACTTGGTCACGCATAGACTGCCACAAGGCAATCTCCTCACTGCTCAAGCCCAAATCATTTAGTGCCGCTGTTTTAAAACCACTTGCTGGGTGCATATGGTCTTGATGAAAACTTATTTGGTCTAGTTTCAGGTCAGGGTACAAAGCCGACAGCAGAAGAAAGCTGACAGGCCCCTTTTTATGCTCCAAAAACTCATCAATATCTTGCTCATCTATTGTGAGTTTCTTGCCACTTGGGAGCTTAACTTGCTTGAATTCATCAAGTGAAAAGGATTTCGACTTTAAGACAAACTCATGCTCATTCTTCTTACGGAGTCCATCGCGAAGTGAGCTTAGCGCTGAGTCAGCTTGCCCGCTGTAAACTTGTTTAAGCAAACTATTAGTTACAAAGCGCTGCAACTCTACTTTCGTTTCTTTGTTTATATCGCCACCTTTGTATATGTAATAGGCGATTGGAGTTGCAGCGTAATTTGAAGATAATCTTGTTTTATTGAAGCCAAACTGACGCAAAAGGCTGGATGTGCGGCTAAGCGCATTAACAATCTTGGACCAATTATCTCTGATTTTTGCAATGTTATTTCGATCGAACGTTTGTACCTTAAATGTCATTGGTGCGTCTATCAAAAACAAGCACGTCCGCATTAGGAAGTCTGTGTTGAAGTCGAACAATCTATCTTGACCATTGATAGTGTCAATCAACTGTTCAATATGCTCTCGACCATCCTCCCAGTGCGCAACCAAGGTAGAGAATAATAGGTCAGACTTGGATAGGACGGTTCCGCCACTATTGACCCGAACGAATATCTCAAGAATGTCATCTAAGTCTTTTTCGACAATTCTGAAGTAATTTATGAGTTGGGGGTCGTTAAACTTTCTCAAAAGCGTATTTAAGTTTTTACGCGCTATTTTTCGGCTTTCTTCGAGCAAAGAAGCTCGATTGGGGTACTGTTTAATAAGCGCATCAATGATTTCGTCTGGGTCAGCATTTTCACTCTCTACCAAGATATCTCTAACCCGATAGAAGTACTTAGCCGAAATGCTTTCAACAGCTTCATCAGTAAGAAACTTGAACTCGTACTCGTTATATTCACCCAGTAAGTTCATGTAAAACTGACGCTCTGGGTATGCATGATCATCTGCACGCTTTGCATGTTTACGCTTAGTTCGATAAACGCCTTGCAAAGCAATGTACATAGAGCTGATGCGTTGCTGGCCGTCTAAAACACCAACGATATCTTTAGTGAAATCGTGTCTAACCAATTGGTTTTTGGAATCTCGCTGATGGAAGTTTCTCAAAAACTCATAAAAGGTGTACTGGTTTGCTTTTTTCTGCGACAACTCCCAGAACAAGAATGTTCCAATTGGATAATCCAGCATGATGGAGTTAAAAAGTTTGCATATCTTTTCTTCTCTCCACACGAATTTGCGCTGGATAGCTGGCAGGTAATACTTGTTTTCGCTTATGTCATGAATAAGCTTTTTGATTGAAATGTTCGAATAGGCCACTACAAAAATCCTTTTAATACTGCCTTAAATTTTTCTTCAGCCTCTAAGCTCGCTTGCCATGCCTGTTTCAGGTCGGCCATCGCTTCTTCAACGGATGGAAGGTTGTCTTCAATAACCTTCTCTACATAAAGCGGGATATTTAAGTTGAAGTCGTTATCTTTTATCTCGTCCATTGACGCGACTTTGACGTAGTTTTCTACATCTTGGTAATTGTGATACCAGTCGTAAATTTGCTGCACATGATGCGGCTCAAGGAAGTTTTGTGCTCTGCCAACGCGGATTTGGTCTGAGGCATCAATGAACTGCACTTTGCCTTTCTTATCTGCGGACTTGTTTTGCTTAAATACCATGACACACGCCGCCAATTGCGTGCCGTAGAAAATATTAGGGCCTAAACCAATTACAGCTTCTAGCAGGTCTTGTTCTAGTAGCGCCTTGCGAATTTTACCTTCCGCTGCCTTTCTAAATAATGCACCGTGGGGAAGTACTACCGTCATACGGCCAGTGCTATTCATGGACTTAACCATGTGCTGTACCCAAGCCATATCGCCATTGCCTTTTGGTGGCACACCCGCGATGTTACGACCATAAGGATCATTCGCCCATGCGTCTGCCCCCCAATCTTTTAATGAAAATGGTGGGTTAGCGATAACACAATCAAAAGTTTTAAGGCCGTCTGCCTCAAAAAATTTTGGCTCGCGTAAGGTATCGCCTCGCAAAATTTCAAAGTCTTCAATACCGTGTAAGAACATGTTCATTCGGGCAATAGAGCTTGATGTCAGGTTCTTTTCTTGGCCGTAAAGTTTAAGCGTGCGGTAGTCTTCGCTGATTTCTCTAAGGTGATCGACACATTCCAACAACATACCGCCTGTACCACAGGCAGGGTCGTAAATGGTTTCTCCCTCATGTGGGTCTAGAATCAAACCAAGAAGATGTACAACCGAACGCGGCGTATAGAACTCACCTGCCTTTTTATTGGTTAAGTCGGCAAAATGCTTAATCAGGTACTCGTATGCGTTACCCAGCATGTCTGGATCTACATTTTGGTTACCTAAGATGTACTGTGAGAAATGCTCAATTAGGTTGATAAGAAGCTCATCTGAAAGCTTATTTTTGTTGCTCCACTGCGCATCACCAAAAATGCCGTAGAGAAACTCTTGGTTAGCCTGCTCGATGCCACGAAGTGCTGATTCGATTGCCGCACCAACATTGGTGGTAGTTTCGCGCACATCCTTCCAATGGCAACCTTCTGGAATTTCAAAGCGGTGAAATTCTGGTAGCGACGCGTACTCAACATCGCCCCCTGACTCTTCCATAGCCATACGAAACTCTTCATCGTATACGTCTGAAATACGCTTAAAGAAAAGCAACGGAAAGATGTATACCTTGAAATCAGAGGCATCTACGGGGCCTTTTAAAATCCACGCTGCTTTAGATAGGTATTGTTCAAGTTGTGATAACGTTATTGTTTTTAATGTCATTTATGCTTTTTACTACAAATTAATTTTCATTTAACCACTTGTTCAATGTCGGGCGACTCACATTGAAGTGTTCTGCTATTTCTGATTTTGTCATTTCTGGGTCATTCAACATGGCTTTTGCTTTCTTTATGTCAGCAGGAGATAACTTTGCTTTACGACCACCTTTTTTCCCCCGCGCTCGCGCGGCATCAAGTCCAGCTTTTGTTCTTTCTGATATTAGGCGTCTTTCAAACTGGGCAATTGAGCCAATCATATGGAATGCTAACTCGCCGATAGCTGTAGTCGTATCGATGTTCTCGTTGAGTGAGATAAACTGTACTCCGCGTTGCTTAAATGTATCTAGCAGTTCGATGAGATCTTTTAAGCTGCGACCTAGGCGATCTAATCGTTGCACAACAACAATGTCACCTTCTCTTAATGAATCTATCATACGCTCTAATTGAGGGCGATTTCTTGATTTACCGCTAAAGCTCTCTTGATACACTCGATTGCACCCGGCCTCGTTTAATGCGTCCAGTTGAGCATTTTGAGATTGGTCTTCAGTACTTATCCTTGCGTAACCAATTTTCATAAATAAACGTACCTTTTCTTTACATAGAAAACTTTACGGGTTTATTTACGTTTAAACAAGCTTACTGATGAGTAATATAGTGTAGAGTTAACTACAACAAATAAACGGTCGTTTTCTTTACGCCACAATGACCTAGATAAATCGATTTTCAAACTATTAGTTGATATACACCTGATTGATGGTTTGGCTAAAACTAGAGATACTATAGGTAGCAAATCGACTTCCATACACAACTCCAGATAGCAAGGAAGAAAAATATGAACTCCCCCTTAGCCTTATTTACCAGCGAAGATGGAAAAGTTCGCCTGCACCTTAAATTAGAAGCAGGAGAGGGTGGGGAGCCAACACTATGGTTAACTCAAAAACAGCTAGCCGAGCTGTATGAAAAGTCTCCTAAAACCATTAGTGAGCATATTCAAAACATATACAACGAAGGAGAACTGGCTCCTGATGCAACTATCCGGAAATTCCGGACAGTTGCCCGTGAGGGCACACGGGACGTGGAACGACTACTCGACCACTATAATTTGGAAGCAGTGTTAGCAGTAGGATATCGAGTTCGTTCAAATCGCGGAACACAGTTTAGGCAATGGGCGACAACATTGCTTAAAGAGTATTTGATCAAGGGCTTTGTAATGGATGACGAGCGCCTTAAAAACCCAGATAAAGACTTTAGCGGCGATTACTTTGACGAACTACTTGAACGTATTCGCGATATTAGAGCCTCTGAACGTCGCTTTTATCAGAAGATTACAGATATCTACGCTACGGCGAGTGATTACAATGCCAAGGCACCGATTAGTCAGCAATTTTTTGCGACGGTACAGAATAAGTTGCATTGGGCTATTCATGGCCACACAGCAGCAGAGCTAATAGCCGAACGCGCAGACAGTCAACAACCCAACATGGGGCTAACTCATTTTTCTGGGAACAAAGTGACAAAGAAAGATGTATCCGTTGCCAAAAACTATCTAACTCAAGCAGAACTCACTTCACTCAATCGTATTGTCACAATGTATCTAGACTACGCTGAAAATCAGGCTAGCAAACGCAGAGCTGTGACGATGGAGCAATGGGCAGATAAACTAGATGCGTTTTTAGAGTTTAACGAGCATGACATTCTTGAGGGTGCAGGCAAGGTTTCTCATGCAGCAGCTAAAAAGCTGGCTGAAGAGCAATATGAGAGTTTTTCCGACCAGCGCCGAGTTAACCAAGCAAAAGAAGTCAGTGACTTTGATTCATTTGTGGAAAAAACAAAAAGTATTTCAAAATCATAGTCAATGAAGCCGATGAATAGTTGACACCCTTATCCATAAATACTGGATATTATGGTATCCAAAACTCAAGAAATAGAGCTTTAATGGATACTATAATGTCCATTTAAAGCAAGCTTTAGTCACAACCTCCTTAAGTATTCGTTTGATGCGGTAAGAGCAGCCATATCTTCCATCATATGATAGACCCACATTTTATCGCTTAGCTGTCGTCGACCATGTCCCATCAGGTGCTCATCTAAGGTAAATTCTGGGTGAGGATGAATCGTGTGTTTATCAAAATAGTCAGTAATTGCGTAAGCTCTTTCCAACCCGGTTAAACCTCTCGCCGCTTCTCTTGCATTTCTGATATGCCTGTTAAAATCTTTTACTTCAAAGGTCATGTTGTGACTCCGTCTACTTAATTCTTTTTCAGTAGAGCACAGCCCTTTGCTGACCAACAAATAGCCACAATAAATATTTTCACCCTTTTTTAAATTATTTATTGCAGCCAACTGGAAATATTTACGGGCTCCAATAATTGAGCAGTTTCATTCATTCAAGCTAATAAAGTGGAGAAAAGCAGGCGCATATTGCGGCTAGGATGCGAGATTGGCCGTTTGGCCCAAACGTTTGTTTGTTTGTTTGTTTGTTTGTTTGTTTGTTTGTTTGTTTGTTTGTTTGTTTGTTTGTTTGTTTGTTTGTTTGTTTGTTTGTTTGTTTGTTTGTTTGTTTGTTTGTTTGTTTGTTTGTAGAAAGTATGCCGAAGCATTTGTTCCAAGCAAGCATCTTAATCTGGTGCTTGTACAAGCTCGTTCTATTAGTTTTTTAGTATTGCATGCCTGTTTAGTCTCATTATGATTACAACGGTCGGGGGACACATTAGTCAAGTTCGTGAGATTGACTAGAATACTGAAAATACTATGAGGTAATTTATGCGTAACCCGAAGTTTAACAAAGAAGAAATCATTGCTGCTGGCATTGAACTACAAAAACAAAACAAGACTGTCACTGGAAATGCTATTGCGTTGTCGCTTGGTGGCGGAAGACCAGATCGATTCAAATCGATTTGGGAAGAATATCTAATGTCTCAGCAAGAGAGAGCTAACAACGAAGTAGCGGAGTACCATCTTTCACCAGATCTAGAAGATGAGTTTTATAACCTTTCTGATAGCTTGATAAAAAATATTAAGTCTATTCTGATTGATTGCGAAAAGCGGATGAATCAACAAGCGACAGCGCGAATTGAGCATGAACAAATAACATGTAATGAACGTGTGCTTGCTATGGAAGAAAGCCTTCAAGACGCAAATAGCTTAATTAATCAGCAAGAAGATAAAATCGAGGATCTTGTTAACTTCGAATCATTACTTGCAAAATAAAGCATAACGACGTGACACAACTAACATTCAATCAAATTACTCCATCCCATGAACTTACTATTTAGTGCTAGCAATGCGCTCAACAAATGGTTGGGCGCTGACCTGCCGAGATTGCCCGCGGAAGCTAATAGACAAGCAGGTGTAAATACCCTTGCCTCTTATCCCAGTCGATTGTCTTGGCAGGTTCATATTATTGATAATCAATACCAGTCAATGGACAAAACCATTATTGCTTGCGAAGCAAACAGTCGCTTTACGTTTTTTGTGGCTGTCAGTTGTAAATTGTCGTTGGCAGAATTGACCGATTCATTGCAAATGGAGTGGCAGTCGGCCTTAGCTGAGACATTGAACTACTATCGATTACTGCCAAATTCGGACATTGCCTTCTTGCTAAGCAAGTTATCTGACATTGTTTTTGACATTAATTGGGTGAAAAATACTGATCTCAGTATTAATGGCCATATCAGTGATGCGGGTTTATGGGTTACCGATACACTCGACGCTCAAAGACTCCGTTCGTTGACACCAGAAGTCGCTACAGATCTGGCAATCCATTTGAATACTCAAACCAAACGCATTAAAAAGAGGAAAGAAAAGTTTATTCCGGTAGAACGACTATTAGACTACTGCACCAACCTAACTAACGACGATAGGCAAGATAACCGATTCAATAGCCGAAACATCATCCATCTTAACGATTTCAGACCTAAGTGACTTTCGCTTTTTATGATGTTTGGGCTTTGCTTCTGCTCATAAATTATTTATCAGTCCTAATACCAACAGTCCTTAACCTCTAGTTGTGAGGCGGATTATTTATTGCCTCTAATAATCGTGAAAAATTTTTGGAAAGTATTTATTGCAGCTAATTGGAGAATTGATGATCCCGTGTTTTGATATTCAACGAAGTCAAAACAGAGGACAATTCAAATGACTAAACGACCGAAAACATACACTGAAAAGCAAGTCACAAAATTAGTGGAAAAGGGTAAAAGAGGCAGATATTACGTCAGCCAAAATCTTTACCTGCTAGTCAAAGACAAAGGCATCGCATCGTGGTTTTTGCGACGCCAATTCAAGAACAAGCGTATCGAAAAGAAGATAGGGAACTATGCCTCTAACAATATCTATTTTCTCGACTATGTGGATGCAATTGAGCTTGCAACCAAGCATCAGAGAACTTTCGACTTAGGGTTAAATCCATTTGAGCAACAACATGCTTTGGTTAACACATTGGATGAGCTAGTTAGTTGCTATTTGAACAGTCAAAGTGGCAGATACATCAAGGAGCAAGAGATTTATGCTCGTGAAATACAGCCATTGTTGGGAAACAAGCTTTTGACTGAAATCACCCGCAATGATTTGGAGACTGTGCTGAAAGCAATGGTTGATGCCGACAGAAAATCAATTGCGTTGCGTGCTATGTATTTTTTTAGAACACTTTTCAACTATGCAAGTACACACAAACTAGTTATCGAAAATGTATCAGCTCACCTTAAACCCCATCTGCATGCTGCAAATGATGGAGAGCTAAGAGACGTGGTGTTGTCTGAATCGGAAATCGAGAAGGTATTCAACATTTTCCAACAATTCCCAGAACAAGCCCCTTTAAGAAATCAAATTGCCATCGCTCTATATCTCATGTTCGGTTGCCGAAAAAGCGAGTTATTAAAAGCCAAGTGAAGTGATTTCGATGTTACTAGACAAGAACTAACCCTAAGACCGACTAAGAGAGGAAGTGAAGAACTCATAATCGTAATACCAGATACCATAATGCCACTATTGAACGCACTAAAGGCAATGTCACAGAACTCTCCATTCTTGTTTCCTTCAGTAAAAGGCTCAAAATCAGGACACCTAAGTGAGAGTACATTGAACAATATGCTTAAAAAATTCTTTGGGAAGCATAAGACCCAGTCTGTTAGTTTTGAAAACCCAATGGGTGCTGCTGGCGTGAAACACTTCTGGATCCATGATTTGAGACGAACGTTCACATCGCATGCAAACGATCTTGGTGCTGATAGTGATGTAACCGATCGTTGTTTAAACCATAAAAAGCGTGGTAAAAAACGAATCTATGATAAGTCCATTAGAAAAAATCAAAGAGCCGCCGTCTACTCGCAAATGGCAGAGTTGATTTATCCACTTACAAATCTTTCACAATATATAGAGGAGCAATGTAAACTCAACAGTGAACTAAAATCGGCTTGATCCGGTTACCAACAAGAGCTTAAGCTCAAACAAATTGGATATGTAGACGGCAATAACGAATAATAGCAATACTCTACATGTCTAATTTGAAGAAACACCTTCACACTGTTAACGCTTACTCAGTTCTCTTTTCAACAGTTCAATTGCTCCTAGTTTATTCTGGTGCTGAGAGGCATTATAGGTACACTGTACTGTGATACCACTTGGAATATGCTTCACCTGAACACCGACATGCACACCTAAGTTCTTAGTTTTCTCTGATTCGACGATAGTAAATTCGATATCGTTGGCGTCAATAGGAACATTTTTCATCTCACGAAGTAACAACATATTCTCAACACTAGCATTGATATGCGATTTACAACGGAAAAGATACGCTTTCTTAATTGCCTTGGTGACCGGGTCAACGGATACGATCTCCGTGCTAACCGCCACACTTGGATTAGCACATGCGCTGCACTCCTGAGATTTGAAATTGGTCACAATACTTTCTGTTACGATGATTAAAAGAAAACCCTATCAGCTTTTCTCAGCGATGCAATTTGGTTGTGCTTTGATACTAAATACCAGAAATAAGTCACTTTCAATTCTGTATTAATTCCCCCTAGTTTAGGGTGACATTACATGTATATTGGGCTAGAGTAGATATCGAACAAATGTGGGGAACAGGTTGCCATCAGTGGCGATGTGGTGACTTCTCCCAAAATCAACATAGCTAACTTGTTACAAAATTTAGATCTTTTGGTCCCAATCCTCTGCTAAATTCAGAATATCGAGTAATTAAAAGCAGACTCAAACTCATTCAATAAATAACACCAAACCCAGCTTTCTAGCTGGGTTTGAGACTTCTGTAGGGCGTTTGGTAGCTCGTCGGTTACGAGCTGCTTAAGTCACTGTTGACGCGCTACCTGCCGCCAACATCTAACGCTTCTAATAACTCATCTCAGATACTGTGTTAAGAAGGCCTCATGCGAGGGGAGTTTAGCTACGTGTTTATCCACTTGCTGCTTTAATCCTGCCATAAACTGCTTAAGTGACTGTTCACTCATCTCATCGGCAACACGATGATACTGGCTAGGTGTCATGCCTTGGCCCATTAATACTTGGGTCCAGGAATCAACACGGAAA
>Ga0213830_1000496_pt1 | contig 20696 bp, 17 predicted proteins | sample SWATP11_FD_161661 | JGI IMG/M metagenome (GOLD analysis project Ga0213830, IMG submission 161661) | Coastal seawater microbial communities from Marineland, Florida, United States - SWA TP1 #1 | ecosystem: Environmental > Aquatic > Marine > Coastal | place: USA: Florida | collected 2016-08-06 | reverse complement strand
TGAAATAAGCAATAGGTAAAAAAATGAACACCGATGTAACAAGACAGAGTGCTCCCATGATTGCTGCAATAGAACAAAATTTACCGAGATTTGGAGCTTTCATCAAACCACTCCCTTGGCACATAACAGCTTAATAGATGGATGAAGTCCGCCTTTCTCGGAAGGACACCATCCATGTTTTAACATTATCACTTTGTAACATACATTCTAACTATTTGCTATTTATTGCTTTTATATCCCAACTGAATTTATTTTTGATCAAATACGGATTGATTCCGCCTTTCTGTCAAAAAGACGGAAAACCGACTATACTGTATAAAACCACAGCGCTATAAAAAGGAATTTATATGAGTTCACTTTTTTTAAAATACGTTAAAGAACAAATGTGGACCAAAAGGTACGCCAAAAGAACCATAGAGACTTACTTATACTGGATAAAGGCATTTATCAATTTTAACAACAAGGTACATCCAATTGAATGCCACGATAACGAAGTAGAAAGGTTTTTAAGCTATTTAGCCAATACAATAAATCTTGCACCTAAATCACAAGCTATCGCACTAAACGCTTTGGTTTTTTTATACAAACATATTTTGGATAAGCCGTTAAGTTTAGAGTTGAAATTCAACAAGTCACATGTACAAAGAAAACTGCCAACGGTTCTTAGCCAAAATGAAATAATAACTCTTTTTCATCATATAAATACCAGACATCTACTAGCAGCAAAATTGATGTACGGAAGTGGCTTACGCTTGATGGAAACGGTAAGGCTTCGAATTCAAGATATAGATTTTAACTATAACTGTATTCAAATCTGGTATGGCAAAGGAGGGAAGCATCGAAGAACAACGCTTGCGCCTGAGCTAGTTCCAGAGCTAAAACGTCAAATCCAATCCGCTGAACACTACTATTTTCAGGATATAAAAAATGAACAATATCATGGTATTTATTTGCCGTTTGCACTTAAGAAAAAGTATCCCAACGCACCTTTTGAATTTAACTGGCATTATTTATTTCCTTCTATCAAGCTCAGCCTAGATCCTGAAGTAGGCAAGTTACGCCGTCATCATATGGACGAATCTTCACTCCAAAAAGCCGTTCGGCTTGCTGCAAAAAAATCTAATATCAACAAACACATCACCTGCCACACCTTGCGCCATTCATTTGCCACGCATCTGTTACAGCGCGGTGCAGACATTCGTACCGTGCAGGAGCAGTTGGGGCATACGGATATTCGCACCACACAAATCTACACCCATGTCATTGAACAGGGCGCCAATGGCGTGCGCAGCCCCTTATCGGATTTATAACCGGCAAAAAAAAAGCCCTGGCTAAATCATTAGCCAGGGCTTTAACGAGTTAGTCCAGGTTACTTTTCAAAATAGAATTTTTCACGCTTGTTGTCATAGTTGCCGATTTCATTCATGGTATCGGCATCATACAAGCGGCCGTTGACCATGGTATGAGTAACGCGATCACTAAGGCGAATATCCTGAGTGACATCACCGTCAACCACTATCATATCCGCCAGCTTGCCGGCTTTCAGTGAGCCCAGCTGGCTGTCAAGCCCCAGTGATTTGGCCGGATCTATGGTCGCCGTTTTAATCGCCTCAAGCGGGCTCATACCGCCCTGGGCAAACATCCACATTTCCCAGTGCATGGCCAGGCCTTCACGCTGGCCGTGACCACCGGCATTAACCATGATGCCCAGATCCTGTAATTCCTTGGCGGTTTTGGCGACATTGATATGATTATAATGGTGATGCGGCGCCTTGGGGCGACGCATGGAGCGAGGATCCAAAAACTCACTCGGCACATACTTACTCAAACGCGGGTGCTTCCACACGTCAGTGGTATCGTACCAGAAGTGTTCACCGGAAATCCCCCCATAGGCCACCCCCATGGTTGGGGTATAGGCCATTTCAGAGTGCGACCATAATTGTTTGATATCATCATACACTTTCGCGGTTGGAATCGAGTGTTCCAGCGTGGTATGGCCATCAACCACCATGGTCAGGTTATGCTGAAGCAGTGAACCACCTTCCGGCACCACCATCATTTCCAGCTCACGTGCCGCCTGAATAAACTGCTGACGCTGGTTACGGCGTGGCTGGTTATAGCTTTTGACGCTAAATGCCCCGGCCGCCTTCAAACGTTCAACGTGGAACATGGCATCGTCCAGGCTATCCACGTGTGAGGTATAACCGGCCACAGTAGCGCCGTATAAGATGGTCCCGGTTGAATACAAACGGGCGGCCACTATTTTACCGGCCTTTTGCATTTCACTGGCGGCAAAAAATTCCGTGGTATCGTTTGACGGATCATGAATGGTGGTCACACCAAGCGCCAGGCCGGCATAGTTTTTCCAGTTCTGCTGCGGGATAATCTCATTGCTGCCCTGCGGGCCATGGGCATGGGCGTCAATCAGGCCGGGCATAATGGTTTTACCGGCAATATCAATCACCTTGGCATTGGCAGGAATATCCACCTGGCCATTATTGCCCACCGCCTTGATCTTGTTACCTTCAACCACGACCACGCCATTGTTGATGACCTGTTCGCCTTCCATAGTGATCACCTTGCCGCCAACAAAGGCAACACTGCCAGAAGGCTTATCGGCTTTTTGCTGGTAGCCCAGGTAAGTCACCTTAGGCTCGGCCTTGCTATCTTCCTTGGCCTTGTCCTCATCGTCTTTTTTGGCGGTGATATCAAACAGGCCATTAATGGGTGCCTGGTAAAGGTCTGCCCCCAGGCTCCAATACAACTCATTCGACTTGCCGTTCCAGTTGATGCTTTCACCGGCACGAACCGACAACTGTTTAACCGGCAGGTTTTTCGCCTTCGGGCCGATATCGATAACATCGCCTCGTTCCACCAAAGGCGTGACAAAGACCTTGAAACGCTCGGCAAAGGCCAGGCTCTTACCATCGGGCGATACCCTGTATTCTGTGGCAAACTTGCCCTGATAGAGTTTTTTCTCATTCTGACCGTCAAGATCGATACGGGTCAGGCTTGGCTTTTCACCATTACGGATCACATAAATACGGTCATTCTTGTCACCAAAGTGTGGCTGCAGGCCATCTTCCGTGATCAACTCGGCCTTGCCGCCCTTGGCCGAAACCGAGTATATGCCAGGATTCAGGCCCCATTTGGGATCGGTAATATAGCCGCCGGAAATTTTACGGAATACCAGGGTTTTACCATCGGGCGAGAAGTTAGGCTCTATGTACTTGCCCGGCTCTTTTAACAAAGCCTTGCCCTTGCCGCCACGGGAGGAAACAAGCCGCAGCTGACCCAATTTTTCATCATCCCAGGTGGCGTAAACGATCTTCTTACCATCGCGTGAAAAGCTAGGGTTAAGTTCAAAATGGCTCTTCTGTTTGGTTAAACGCTTTGGCTTGCCATCCGGCAGGTTGCGCACATAGATGTGGCCCATGGACTCGAATACCACCTTCTTACCGTCGGGCGATATTTCAACATCACGCAGCATTTTAACGTCGAACTTGTCCTGGTCGACATCCTGCTGGAAGCGTACCGCGGTTTGGATCTGCTTCTCGGTTTTTACATGAAACTCGATATCCTTAGTTTTCTTGCTGTCCAGGTCCAGCTTCTTGATCTTGCCGCCGGCCCAGAAAATAATCTCTTCGCTGTCCGGTGTCCAGGCCATGGTCGGATAAACGCCATGGATGGCCCAGGTTTCCTGCATATCACGCTCAAGGCCGTCATAGACCTTGGTCTCTTCCCCGCTTTTCAGGTTGTAGAGGTAAAGGTTGGACTGAAAATCATCACGGCTGATATAGGCCAGGTAGTTGCCGTCCGGAGAGGGCGTTGGACGTATCGCGCCGCCCTTGCCTGAAACAATCACCTTGATTTCACCGGTTTCCAGCTCAAGGCGCTTGATCTTGTAGATGCCTTTTTCTGAGTCTTTGCTGTAGTGGAAGGTCTTGCCCGGTGTTGCGTCCTGTGAAAAATACACATACTTGCCGTCATGGGAAAACGCGGGCTCACCCAGATCTTTTTGCTGATTCGGGCGCTTAGTCAACATCACGCCGCTGCCGCCGGTTTTATGGTAAAGCCAGACTTCACCCGCCCCCAAAGAACGGGAGCCGGTATAGTGCTTACGGCCCACCAGGTAGTTGCCGTCCGGCGACCAGGCCGGGCTGTTCAGCAAGCGGAAGGTTTCACTGGTTACCGCCTTGGCATTGCTACCGTCGGCATTCATGATCCATAGGTTATCACCACCGTCTTCATCCGAGGTAAACGCAATATGCTTGCCGTCAGGGCTGAATCTTGGCTGCATTTGCCAGGCAATATCTGTCATCAGGGCCTTGGCTTCACCGCCGCTAACCGGCATGGTATAAATGTCACCCAACAAATCAAACACTATCGTTTTGCCGTCAGGGCTGATATCGACATTCATCCAGGTGCCCTGGCGCACGTCAATGCTGGCAGTCTTAAATTGCCCCTGTGGCTCGTTGACCGACCAAGAAGCTTTTTCTGCTTTCTCTGACTTTTCAGAAACTTTATCGGCAGCTAAACCTTGAGCCGCCGGCAATAGCATGGCGACAGACAAGGCAAGGGCAGAAAACTTGGGAAGTTTTAATGACATCTTGTTTTACCTTTTAAGAATTGGAGATATCGGAATGATATTTTGTATATTATTTTCGCTTTACTACAACATAATTCGCGGACAAATGTAAGTATCCTGCGGCAAAGTGCGGCGACTTTGAGGTGAAAATCGTCAAGATTGCTTAACATCATATTTTTGTTAATCCTTGTTATTATTTGGTTAATTTTCAATCCCCATGCTTTACTAAATCTAACGACTATGATTTTCTACTGATGCAGGAATAAAAATAATAATACCAATTGAAATAATGAATTGACCAACTTAGAGCTTCACTAGCGAGCTTAGAACAAACAAAATTACTTAAACATAGTTATTCTATATTTCATTAATTTTGTGAAGTTATCAGCTTGCTATTGAGCTCCCAAAGGGCGAGTTTAAAAGGCTTATATGCTTACGTTTTGATTTTGACAAGGACCCTACATGGATGTGGGTAATTAGACAATGCAGGAGCAATTGTCCTGAATAACCATTCTCTGCAATCAATGCCTTGCCTCTAAGCCTTTTAACTCTCGCTAAGTGATCAATTAATTAATTCACTTGGTATAACAACACCTAAGGGACAAAGTTATGCGCATTACAGGATTAGTGGCGGTTGTGCTAGCCATGGTTTTTGCGATGCCTTCAAGGGCAGAATCCAATATCAGCGTCAGCATGACGGCACTGGAATTTACCGGCGTTATCCAGCAAAACGGCAAGGGTGCCTTTGATTATTTTCTTAGGGATTTGGAGCAATTGGCTCAGGTTTCTCATGCCTATACCGTGGTACCTACCGCCAGAGGCGCCAAAGATTTCTTCGCGCATAAGAGCGAATGCATTGTGCCCAGCTCACTTTATCCGCCCTATTTTGAAAAACACGATGTTATTCACAGCGAAAGTTTTGCCAGTGTCAGGTATATTGCTTTTACCCTGGCCGACCAAGCCGCCATCATCAGTAAAAAACAAATGGCCGGCAAGGTCATCGGGGTGATTCGCGATGAAGATGCCTGGGATTATGAAAAAAGATTTAGCATTCCGGGAGCCACCTATATTAGGGTCAGCAATTTAGAATCCCTGGTGGAAATGCTCTATAAAGAGCGCATTGATGTCGCCATTCATGATCACAGTGACTTTCTGTTGATGGTGCAGCACCTGAAACGCCCTGCCGTCAATTTCAACCTGGATTACCCGCTTGCCGTCGACCGGGTAGTCATCAGTTGTCACAATTCACCGAAAACTCGCGCCTATCTGGCCAGGATAAACCCGCATATCAAGTCCATGGTCGAGAAAGGCCTAGGCAAGTATTACCAGATGGCCAGCATTGAATAGCCAAGGAAACCGCTTAAGAGCGATAACCCCAGCGCGGCATAATAGCTTGCTCAATTCCCAGGTGATCCAGCATGCGTCCCACCATAAAATCCACTAGGTCGTCTATGGACTTGGGGTTGTGATAAAAGCCTGGCGCCGCCGGCATAACAGTGACCCCTTGTTGTGACAGCGTCAGCATATTCTGCAAATGTATGGTGGAAAACGGTGTTTCCCGCACCACTAGGATCAGCTGGCCACGCTCCTTGATCACCACATCGGCGGCCCGCTCGATCAGATTATCACTCATGCCCTGGCTGATCGCCGCCAGGGTGCCGGTTGAACAGGGGCAGACGATCATCTGCTTGGGGGCGGCCGACCCCGAGGCGACGGGCGAGAACCACTGCTCCTTGCCAAACACCACGATTTGTTCGTCTTTGGCCTGGTACTTTTCTGTGAGTAGCTTGCTGGCGGCATCGGGAGATGCCGGCAGTTTAAGCCCCACTTCGGTATCAAAGACAATACGGCCGGCACTGGAGCATAACAGGTATACCTGATAATCCGCCGCCAGCAAGCATTCCAGCAAGCGCAGGGCGTACGGGGAACCGGAAGCGCCCGTCACCGCCAGGGTAATTTTTTTCTCAAATTTTTTAATATCTTGCGACAAAGTCTTTTACCTTTTACTCGCTTAAATGTAACGCTGTTAATGAGCTTAGTAATTTTTCATGGAAACCGCCAAAACCGCCATTACTCATGATCAGGACGTGATCGCCCGGCCGTGCCATTTCAGCCACCTGGGCAACCAGGGCCTCCAAGTCATCCGTCACCCGGCACGGCTGCTGGCACTGGCTAATCAGCTCATCCACCGACCATTGCACCTGCTCCCCCTGAAACACAAAGACTTCATCTGCCTTGGCCAATGACGCGGGTAAGGTGTCTTTATGCACGCCCGACTTCATGGTGTTGGATCTTGGCTCCAGCACGGCAATAATCCGGCTATCCCCGACATGTGCCCTCAGCCCGGCCAGGGTTTTTGCTATCGCGGTCGGGTGATGGGCAAAATCATCATAGACCTTGATGCCCCCGATATCGCCCCTGAGTTCCAGGCGGCGTTTGGTATTGATAAACTCTGCCAAGGCTTCAATCCCCACATGGCTGGGCACCCCGGCATGGCGGGCAGCGGCAATTGCCATCAGGGCATTTTCGATATTAAAATCGCCAATTAAATCCCAGCTGACCCGGCCCTGTACGCCACCCCGGCCCTCTTGGTCATAAAAATGTACATCAAAGACACTGCCATCCGGTTTTATTTTATCGGCATACCAGCCCTGCCGACTCTCATCGCCAGCTAGAGGCTGGCTGGTACTCATCTCATTAGGTGTCCAGCAGCCCATGGCCAGGGTATCATCAACCGCTGAGTCGCCCTTGGGCGTCAATACCAGACCATTACCCGGCACCATACGCAACAAATGGTGGAATTGCCGCTGGATATCGCCAAGATCGCCGAAAATATCCGCATGATCAAACTCCATATTATTGATCACTAGGGTACGGGGCCGGTAATGGACAAACTTGGAGCGCTTGTCAAAAAACGCAGTATCGTATTCATCCGCTTCGATAACAAAGAAGGGTGACTCCCCCAGGCGTGCCGAACTGGTAAAGTTTTGCGGCACGCCACCGATCAGGTAGCCAGGTGACATATGAGCATACTCCAAAATCCAGGCCAGCATGCTGGAGGTGGTGGTTTTGCCGTGAGTGCCCGATACCGCCAGCACCCAGCGCTCTTTCAGGACATTGTCCAGTAGCCACTGGGGGCCGGAAGTATAGGGAATATTGCGATCCAGCACATATTCCACCATGGGGTTCCCACGCGACATGGCATTGCCGACTATCACCATATCCGGCTCTTCGGCAAGGTGCTCAACCTTGTAGCCCTGCATTAACTCTATCCCCAGTTGCTCCAACTGGGTACTCATCGGCGGATAAACATTGGCATCACAACCGGAAACACGAAAACCCAACTGCTTGGCAATAGCAGCAATGCCCCCCATAAAGGTGCCACAAATGCCTAAAATATGTACGTGCATAACAACCTTTCTTGTGCAAACCTGCCCGCTCCTGTAAAGAGGGGCAGACAAATTTCAACAAATACTCGTTAACGGATCACTAATTGGCAGCCAATATACCTTAATCAAGGATTGCAAAGCCAAATTAATTTGCTCAAGATCTGGTTTAAGCAGTTTAATTAAGGAAAGCAGTGCATGTCAGAGATCAGATTAGAGCAAATCAGTATTTATCCGATAAAGTCGACATCAGGCATCGACCTGTCTACCAGCTGGGTGGATGAATTTGGCCTGAGCTTCGATCGTCGCTTTGTTTTATCTGATCTGCAGGGACAGTTTATTACCGCCCGCACCGATCCGAAAATTTGCCTGATCCGGGCCAACCTGACGGCAAGCGGGTTAAAATTAACCGCCCCGGATATGCCGGTCCTGACGGTGAACTACCAGGATTTTTCAGGGCAATATCAGCCTGTACAGGTCTGGAAAGACAGTATTCAGGCCCAGCCCAGTCCCGACAGCTATAGCCTTTGGTTCAGCCAATACCTGGGCAAGCCCTGCCGGTTAATGTACTTTGGCCAGCAATCACGGCGCCTGGTGAAAAACAGTAACAGTCAAGTTGCCTTTGCCGATGGCTACCCTCTGCTGTTGATTTCCAGGGCTTCATTAAAAGATCTTAGCCACAGGGCAAGGATGGAACTAAGCATGCGCCAGTTCCGCCCCAACCTGGTGGTTGATGGCTGTGACGCCTTTGCCGAAGACAGCTGGCGACATATTCGCATTGGCGAGGTGGAATTTGAACTGACCAAACCCTGCTCACGCTGTATCTTTACCACGGTTAACCCTGACACGGCAGAAAAACATCCGGCCAAGGAGCCCCTGGCCAGCCTGATGGCCTACCGCCAGACGGAAAAAGGCGATGTCATGTTTGGTCAAAACCTGGTGCAACTGAACCAGGGCCAAATAAAGCTGGGAGATAGGCTTACCGTACTGGCCAGCAAGGCAGCACCCGTCTTTATCACCAAGGCGGAGAAAAAGGCGCCAGCACAAACTCAGGCTTTCTCTGAACAGGCAAGCGAATTTTCCCTGACCTGCATTAAAATCCAGGATGAAACCCATGATGTTAAAACCTTTACCTTTGCCGGCGATATCCGGAAAAAAATTCACTATATTCCCGGCCAGCACCTGCCGATAACCTTAACCATAGACAACAAACCGGTAAATACCTGCTATACACTGTCGTCATCGCCAACCCGTGACCGGCAGGTAACCATTACCGTCAAGCGGGTGCCAGGGGGGCTTGTCTCCAACTATCTGCACGATCACTTTAAGATAGGAGACAGCATCAGGGCACAAACGCCTGCGGGCAACTTCCACCTGAACCGGGCCAATATGGATAAGGTGCTGTTGCTTTCTGCCGGCAGTGGCGTTACCCCCATGCTGTCCATGCTCAAGGCCATGACAGACGCGGTAATTAACGGCAAGTCCGCCAATGATATCGTCTATTTTCACAGTGCCCACTCTGAGGCCGATATCATAGCCAAAGAAGAGGTCGCCCTAATGGCCAGCCAGCACGGCAACTGCCGAGTCAGCTATACTCTAACGCGGAATGTCAAGCCAGAATGGCAGGATTACCAGGGGCATATCAACACACAGATGCTCGGCAATATTCCCGACTTGGCCGAACGCCAGGTCTTTGTCTGCGGTCCACTTGGCTTCAGGGAAAAGGCGAAAGAGTTGCTCTTGTCGCTCGGCCTGCCGGAAAGTCACTATCACTTTGAAAGCTTCGGCCATAGCACTGTTAGCTCCGGCACTGTTAGCTCCGGCGAATCCAAGGCCAAGCAGAGGGAAAAAGTCAGTATCCTGTTCGACTCCTGGGACAAGCATGTTGAAGGTAATAACCAAGAAACCATATTGGAACAGGGTGAAGATGCCGGCCTGGTTTTACCCTATTCCTGTCGGGCCGGCATGTGCGGCACCTGCAAGGTCAAGCTGGAGAGTGGCGAGGTGGAACAATTGGCCAACGACGCACTCACCGATGACGAAGAAAAACAGGGCTATATACTGGCCTGTAGCTGTATCCCGAAAACCGATGTCGTGATCAGTCAAGCTTAGGGCCGCTAATTGTTCGCAATTATTTTTTGAGTTAAGGCGAATAAAAGTCAATATTCGCCTGTCTCTGATCTATGCTTAGATTACCCTGGTGTTAATGCCGTTTCTGGACTTAATCATGATAGAGATAAAACGCATGGCGCCAGGGAAATTTGTTAGCAGTTGAGTAGCTAATAATGGAAAACCTAAGCAATAAAAAAATACAGGTGCTGTACGATGGTGCCTGCCCCACCTGTGTTAAGGACAGGCATTTTTATGAACGCCTGGCCGGGGTAAAAGGCGAGGACATAGAATGGCTTGACTTTAACCAATACGGTCCCCTGCTGGTCAAGTTCCAGATTTCCCCAATGGATGCCATGCTGGAACTGCACATCATAGTGGAAGGCACGCAGATAGTGAAAGAGCTGGACGCCTATATCTTGTTATTAAGCCATATTTCCTGGTTAAAGCCGCTGGCCTGGTTTATAAAAATCCCCTTTATCAAGGCACCACTGGCCAAATATTACCACTACCGGGTGCAAAGGCGGTTGAAAAGAACGGGACGCCTTTAGCCTAAAGTTAAGCTAAATATCCATTGGCACGACTTAAAGCCCATGAATTATCAGCAAAGATTTTGTTATAGTATTCTTATTATTAACATGTAGGGATCTAGCCATGAAGCTTAATTGTGATCTGGGTGAAAGTTTTGGTAGCTGGCAGAAAGGGCTGGATAGCGAGGTGATGCCACACATAGATATGGCCAATATCGCCTGTGGCTTTCATGCCTCCGATCCGCTGAATATGCAGAAAACCGTCAAACTGGCCAGGCAGCATAATGTCACCATAGGCGCACACCCCGGCTATCCGGACCTGGTGGGCTTCGGCCGCCGCTCCATCCCTTATGAGGCGGATGAGCTAGTCGCCATCATCCAATACCAGATAGGTGCCCTGCAGGCGATATGCGCCAATGAAGGCGTACGGGTGGCCTATGTTAAGCCTCACGGTGCACTCTACAATGATATGATGAAGAACAATGACATTTTTACTGCTGTCTGCCAGGCAGTAGCCAGAGTGGATGACTCTCTTGCTTTGATGATACAGGCCATCCCCGAGCCCGCGGCCTTTGACGCCATTGCCGGGCAATACCGGCTTGGTCTGATGTTTGAGGCCTTTGCCGATCGCAACTACCAGGACAATGGCCTGCTCACCCCAAGGAGCGATACTCATGCGGTGATTACCGAGCCCAAACAGGTACTGGCCCGTTGCCAGCACTTGCTGAACACGGGGGAGCTGCTCAGCCTAAACGGTAAACCTCTGTCGCTGGAAGTGGACACCCTGTGTGTACATGGCGACAACCCGGCGGCGGTGGCCCTGGTCAAACAGTTACAACTTCTGATTCACCACCCCGTTAATGACTAGCCCGCAAGTCTGCATTACCGCCATCAGCGAAAATGCGATATTGCTTGAATGGCCCGAGCTTATTTGCCCACGCCAGCATAAACATATTCTGGCCTGTGAGCAGCTCATCAAACAACGGCTGGCAGAGACGCTGATTGACAGCATTGCCGCCTATAGCAGCCTGATCATTTACTACAGATTCGAGCAGATCCCCCTGGCCAGGCTGATCAAAGATCTGCACCAGTTGGTGGCGACTCTTGAGGTGGGCGAGCAGGCGGCCGGTTTGAGTAACACAATTGAAATACCGGTTTACTATCACCCTGAAGCCGGTTGGGATTTAACCCATGTATCACAAGCACTAAGCCTCACCGTCGAGGAGGTGATTAAGCGCCACAGCCAAACAAGCTATACCGCTTATGCCCTGGGTTTCACGCCGGGGTTTTGCTACCTGGGCACGCTGGATAATTCACTGCAACTGCCCAGGCGCAGCACACCCAGGCTAAATGTACCCAAGGGGGCAGTTGCGATTGCCGAGCAACAGACGGCCGTTTATCCCAACACCAGCCCAGGCGGCTGGCACATTATCGGGCAAACCCCCATGGCCATGTATCGGGCGACTGCGAATAATTTTATCCCGGCCATAGCAATAGGCCAGCAGGTAAGGTTTAAACCCATAGACAGAGACAGCTTTATCGAACTGGGCGGGAAGCTGGTTAAGGATGACAGCAAATGACAGGCCTAAGCATAGAGAAGCTGACCGGGCACTGTTCCATTCAGGATCTGGGCAGGCCTGGTAAACAACACCTGGGTTTTAGCGCCGGCGGCGCTGCCGATGAATATGGCTTCTTATCCGCCAACCAGTTAGTGGGCAATGAAGCCAATATGGCGGCCATCGAAATCATGCTCGGCCAGGTCAGTTTCAAAGCACTGAGCGACTGTAAAATCGCCCTGACCGGCGCAGATTGCTTGGCAGAATTAAATGGTCAGGCCCTTAAGCATTGGCAACTTCATGCGCTGAGGGCAGGAGATGTGCTGACCCTGAAACAGCCAAGCTCAGGCATCTACACCTACCTTGCCGTAACCGGCGGCATCGACAGTCAATCATGGCTTGGCAGCCGTAGCCAGACCTTAAATGAACAGGCTTTGGGCTTTGGCCAGCCAGCGCTACAAGCAGGCAGCATCATCCCTCTTACTAGCCAGTGTTTTCCCGATTCAGTTGCAGAGCCGCCGACAATCCATTCCGCCTCGGCGCCGGAGGCATTTTATCAGCATCCTAAACTGACGCTTAGGTTTATGCCCCGCTCTAACTGGTATGCCATGACGACTAAGAAGCAGCAGGATTTTCTCGGCCAGCAATATAGCATTTCGGCTGACAGCAATCGCATGGGCTACCGGTTACAGGGCCAGCCGATTAGTTTGTCTCTTGAAGAAAAACAGGGCCTGTCCAAGCCGGTGTGTTTTGGCACCATTCAGTTGCCTGACAATGGCTGTCCCATCGTGTTAATGAAGGAGCGGCAGACCATAGGCGGCTATCCAACCCTGGGCACGGTAATGCAAACCGACCTGTTTCGCTTATGCCAAATGCGCCCCGGTGAAAAGGTGGCATTTACTCCAATATCGGTTGAACAGGCGCAGGGACAGTTGCTGAGTTTTTACCGCCGCTTTAGCCTCTGACAACCAGATAACAAAAAAAATTTTATTTTTTGCATCCAAAGTAATGGCTCAATGCATCTATAGGTATAACAAGAGTTCAACAAGTTAAACAACAGGAGCGGCATATGAGCGGCGAGATGATCCCTATTATTCTATTTATTTGTACGGCTTTGGTGGTGTGGAGCTTTTTTTTCTACGGAGCCAAGGCCAAAAAGGAGCAGCAGGAAACCTTACAAAAAATGATAGAAACCGGCCAAACCCTATCCCCGGAATTAATTGCCAGCATAGCCAGGCCGGCAGACAATGATCAGGCAAAGGACTTTTCCCGGGGAGTCTTACTGATCAGTCTGGCGCTGGCGATAGTGCTATATGGCTGGTTTGCCATTGATATCGAATCTGAATTTATTGGCCTGGGTTTCTTCCCACTCACCATAGGTCTGGCCTACCTGCTGATCTGGAAGTTCAAGCCCAGAAGCTAGGGTATACAAGGCAATGGCAAAGCTGAACAATGAAAGTGAGTTAATCGCCAAAGTGCTGATCTCTCAGGATCAGCAGGCGTTTTCGTTGCTGGTCAAACACTACCAAAGTCCTTTACGTCAGTATTGTCGCAGGCTCTGTACCCCGGATCAGGCGCTGGCCGATGATATTGCCCAGGATACGTTTTGGCAGGCCTATAAAAAGCTGAACTTATTTAGCGCCAGGGCCAGCTTTCAAACCTGGCTGTTTCGCATCGCCTATTTTCAGTTTTTACAGCACTTGCGCCGGCAAAAAAATTACCAAGAACTGGACGAAGATCTAGGGACCGAGTGTCAAGCGGGCCAGATCATGGACAAACATGATATTGAAACGGCCATGTGCCAACTAAAAACTTCGGAACGTGCCTGCATCACATTGCAATATTCCTTCGGTTATACCCAGGAAGAAATCAGTGACATGCTGGATACTCCATTAGGCACGGTAAAATCTCATATTAAACGCGGTAAGGAAAAACTCACCGCGCTATTGCAGCAGACAAGCTGCCAAGCTCAGTTAACAGGAGCCGCATAATGAATGACTTGGAACAACTACTCTCCCAGCCTTTAGAACAGGTGGAAGATAAAGGCTTTAGTGAAGGGGTGATGCGTGATATTAACGGTTACTACAGGCGCCGCAGATGGTTTATGATCTCCGTATCGGCTTTGCTGGCCGCTGCCTTACTCTTTATAGCTTACCTGATGCCCTGGCAGCCCATATATGCCGAAATTGTTAGCCTGTTGTCGCTCAACAGTGAACTACAATCCAATATGCCGGCGCTTGACATCCAGCCCATGATCAAGCAAATACTACAACACCCTCTCGCCTTGTTATGCATATTGCTGGCTATGACGACGATATTTTCCTGGCAAGAAAACTAATCTTCTGAAGTTCAGGTAACAAGGGCTTACCTGGCTTTACTCCCGTTTTTAGCACTAATTACTTGCACAGGGATAGTGCGTAAAGTCATGCTTAAGTGCAAAAATTCACATCACCTTCGCAACAAAAACACATAACACACTGAAATACATATACATTTAAGACTGGCATTCACTTTGCTCTGCTAAGACTAATCATTTTTAATCTTTGCATTCCTACCAGTGAAGGCTGGTTTATTGGATTTGCACTACTAGTCAGGAGTTTTGCTATGGCAAGCGATACAGGCATAAAACTATGGTCATTTACCGGTAAAATGAAAATTTTACACTTAAGCTGGATGGCGTTTTTTATCACCTTTGCGGTTTGGTTTAACCACGCCCCCTTACTGGCGGTTATCGGTAAGAGTTTGAATTTAACCGCCAGTGAAATTAAAACCTTACTTATTCTTAATGTCGCCCTTACCATACCGGCCCGCATTATCATCGGCATGATGACGGATAAATACGGTCCCCGCCTCACCTATGCCCTGCTGCTGGCAGTCTGTAGTCTGCCCTGTTTTATGTTTGCCGTTGCCGACAGTTTTGAACAGGCAGCGCTGGCGAGGTTTTTCCTCGGCTTTATTGGCGCCGGCTTTGTTATCGGCATCCGCATGGTCAGCGAGTGGTTTCCGGCCAATGAACTGGGTACGGCTGAAGGCATATACGGCGGCTGGGGTAACTTTGGCTCGGCGGCTGCCGCCATGTCACTGCCCGCCATTGCCCTGCTGTTTGGTGGCGAGGATGGCTGGCGCTATGCCGTAGGCCTGACCGGCATGCTGAGCCTGCTGTTCAGCGTGATCTGGTATATGAATGTTAATGACACGCCGCAGGGCTCTACCTACTTCAAACCTAAGCAAACCGGTGCCATGGAGGTTACCAGCAAGGGAGATTTTTTCCTGTTATTGCTAATGAAGCTTCCCATGTATGGCGCCTTGTCCCTGCTAACCTGGAAGCTGTCTCCGGCCGGCGTTAGTTTACTCTCTGAGCAAAGCGCCCTACTGGCCTATCTGGGCCTGGCCGTATTGTTCCTGATCGAAGTGAAGCAAACCTATAAAATCAATGGTCACCTGTTTAAGCAGGAAGTGCCGGAAATCCACAGGTACAAGTTCAAGCAGGTTGCCGTGCTTAATGTCCTTTACTTTGCCACCTTTGGCTCTGAACTGGCCGTAGTATCCATGCTGCCGCTGTTTTTTGCCGAAGTCTTTAGCCTGGATATGGTAGTCGCCGGCTTCCTTGCTTCCATGTACGCCTTTATGAACTTAATGTCGCGCCCGGGCGGCGGCTGGTTAAGCGATAAATTTGGCCGTAAGAAGACCTTGCTGATCCTGACCGCAGGCTTGGCACTGGGCTATTTCCTGATGTCCACCATAGACAGCAGCTGGCCGTTAGCCCTGGCGGTGGCTGCGGCCATGGCCTGCTCCTTCTTTGTTCAGGCCGGCGAAGGGGCGGTATTTGCCGCAGTGCCCCTGATCAAACGTCGCCTGACCGGCCAGATCGCCGGTATGACGGGCGCCTATGGTAATGTCGGTGCCGTGGTTTACTTAACCGTGCTGTCCATGGTCAGCTATCAGGCCTTCTTTCTGGTAATTGCCGGCACCGCAATAGTCGGCTTTACCGCCCTGCTCTTTATGGAAGAGCCTAAGGGTAATATCGCCGAGGTGCGCGAAGATGGCACGGTAGAGCTGATCAATGTCAGCTAATAAGGGTAAAGCCAGCCCCAAGATAGCGGCCGATAGCTTACAGCTGTTCTTTGGCGGCTATTCCTGTGCCGGGGTAAAAGAAGAGAACCAGGACGCCTTTGCCGCCCTGGTTCCTTCCGCCAGCGAACTGGCCAGTAAGGGGGCCGTCGCCGTTTTATCTGATGGTGTATCCAGCGCCAGTAAGGCGGCAGAGGCTGCGCAACTGGCGGTAACCCAGTTTACCAGCGAGTACTATGCGACACCGGAAACCTGGTCGACCAAAAAATCCGCCGGCAAGGTCATTACCAGCTTGAACCAATGGCTGTTTTCTCAGGACAGTCAGCTGGAAACCCTGCACCATAGCCAGTCCCAACAATGGCTGACGACCTTTTCTGCCCTGATCCTCAAATCCAATACCGGCTATATCTTTCATGTCGGTGACTCCCGCATCAGTAAATACCGCCGGCAGGAGCTCGAGCCCATTACCCGGGATCATAATCAAAAACAGGGCTCCTCACATGTGGTACTGACCCGGGCACTCGGTGCCGACTCCAGGCTAAAGGTGGATGTACACCAGGTTGATCTGCACTGTGGAGACATTTACCTGCTAACCTGTGATGGCGTCCATGATTTCCTGTCAAATAGCCAACTGCGTGCCTGCCTGAAATCTATTTCAAAGGCGCCGGATAATAACGAGCTGGAACGAGTCAGCAAACACATAGTACAAAAGGCACTGGCTGCCGGCAGTGATGATAATGTCAGTTGCCTGCTGGTGTACGTAAAAAGTGTGCCGAACAGAAAAGTTGAGGAGATAGAAAGAGATTTACTCAGCAAGGCCATTCCTCCAGCATTAAAGCCCGGCATGAAGCTCGACGGTTACAAGGTGCTGAAAACCATTCATGCCTCCATTCGCTCACACCTGTACCTGGTTGAACACGAGGGTGAAGCCAGGCCTATGGTGTTAAAGGCCCCTTCAGTGAACTTTTCTGATGACCCTATTTACCTGCAAAGCTTTATCCGTGAAGCCTGGGTAGGAGAGCGCATCAACCAGGCCAATGTCATGAAGGTAAAGTCGGCACCGAACAGCAGTCAGTTTCTTTACCATATCTGCGAGTATATTGAAGGGCAGACATTGACTGAATGGATACAGGAAAACCCAAAAGCCAGCATCAGCCAGGTCAAAGATATTATCAAGCAGCTAATTGCTGCCTTACGAGCCTTCCAGAGACTGGATATGGTTCACAGAGACTTAAAACCGGACAATATCATGATTAACCGGTATGGACATATCAAGCTGATTGATTACGGAACCGTCTATGTCGCTTCCCTTGCCGAAAATTATGATTCACTGGAAGAAAGCGTTCCGCAAGGCTCTGTCAATTATATTGCCCCTGAAACACTGCTAAATTTAACTGCGGATTTTAAGAGTGATCTGTTCTCACTCGGTGTCATCTGTTTCCAGCTGCTAACCGGAGAGCTCCCCTATAAGCCGATGAAGCGGGCAGAAGTTAGCTTTAGCAATTACTCACAATGGCATTATCGCAGTGCCAAGCAATTTCGCCCGGACTTGCCCATCTGGCTGGATCTCAGCCTGCAACAGGCAACCAGGGCAGACCCCAATTTGCGCTACCAAGCTTATTCGGAATTCTTTGGAGACTTAACCCGGCCGAACATAACTGCCATAGAAGAATATAAAAAACAGCCTCTGCTACAACGTGATCCGGTAAAATTTTGGCAGGGACTTTCTTTATTACTGCTGATTACTCTACTAATATCTATTTTTTACTAACATATATTGAATCGCTGCATCTTTAGACAATTTAGCAGGGACAAAAGTTTGTCAAGCACCCTAAACGGCTAAAATATTGACGTACATCAATAAAAAGTACGCAATGCGATTAGATAAATTAACAACTTGATGCAAATCAAGTTATGCACCCAGACAGGGTGTCAGAATCTCAACCAAGAAATAAAAGCACGCCCCCAAAAAACAATAAGTGCAAAGCCGTATTACATATAAACGAAACACTAGGATAATCTAATGAAAGTTAACGCATACAAATTACCTCTTTCTTTACTAGCAGCTTCAGTGTTAACCGCACCTTTAGCATTTGCAGAGCAGTCAGCCTTAACCTCTGGCATTAAGCAAGCCTTGTCAGACAGCAAGGTAAACGTCAGCTTCCGTGCTCGTTACGAAGGTGTTGACCAAGAAGGTTTTGAAAAAGATGCCAGCGCATTGACCCTGAAAAGCCGTATAACCTTAAAAACAGGTGCCTATAACGGTTTCTCTATGGGTATGGAAGTAGACAATGTGACTGCCCTTGCTGATGGCTACAACAGCACGGCCAATGGTGAAACAGAATACCCGGTTGTAGCAGATCCTGAAGGCACGGATGTTAACCAAGGCTACTTAAAGTACGCTGAAGGCAATTTTACTGCTATCGCTGGTCGTCAACGTATCCTTCACAACAACCAACGTTTTGTTGGTGGCGTTGGCTGGAGACAAAACGAGCAAACTTATGACGGCTACCGTGTCCAATACAAGGCAAATGACGCCATTTCATTCGACTACAGCTATGTGCATAATGTTAACCGTATCTTTGGGCCTGACGGCGCAAAATCTGACCTAAGCGGTGATTTCCATTTAGCCAATGCCGCCTTTAAGATCAATAAAGATCACAAGATTTCGGCATTTGCTTACTTGCTAGACTTTGAAACGGCTGCCGGCATGTCTACAGACACCTATGGTGTGCTATATAACGGTAAATTCGGTCCTGTAAAAGTGAATGCCAGCTATGCATCACAAGGTGACAATGCTGACAATCCAACTGACTTCGATGCTGACTACTACAATGTTGAAGCGGGCAGCAAGTTGGGTCCGGTAACTATCATGGCAGGTATCGAGTCTCTGGGTAGCGACAACGGAGTTGCATTCAGCACGCCACTAGCAACGCTACACAAGTTCCAAGGTTTTGCTGACAAGTTCTTGGGCACTCCTGCAAACGGTGTTGAAGATGTTTACTTCACGGTTAAAGGCAAGGTTGGCGGCGTTAAGTTAGCTGCGACTTACCATGATCTGTCTTCTGATGTAGGTGGCATCGACTATGGTAAAGAGCTTGACTTGGTTGCTGCATACAAGGTAAACAAAAACTACAACGTATTGGTTAAATACGCTAACTACAGCGCAGACGACCATGCAACTGATACCGACAAGTTATGGTTACAACTAGTCGCTAAATTCTAAACAACAAGGATCTCTCCCATCCTTCGTTATTAGGCTGGGCTTATGCCCGGCCTTTTTTATTTTTCCCTTTCCAAGTCAAATACTATCCCCATCATAAACAACCAAAGATTAATCCATTCAGCTTCTATTGAGGCAATAAACTTGATGTATTCTTTCCGGGTAATGATTACAATAGCCGCCGTTTTATTTGCCCGGGGTGATACCTTTGCTGTTAATGATCGATAATTATGACTCTTTTACCTTTAACCTGGTGCATTACTTTCGTGCACTGGGACAGGAAGTGGTCGTGCAAAGAAACGATCAAACCAGCATTCCGGCCATTGCCGAGCTTGCTCCTGAATATATAGTTATTTCGCCTGGCCCTTGTGATCCCAACAGCGCCGGCCTATCACTGGCCATCATTGACTCCTTTGCCGGCAAAGTTCCTATTCTGGGGGTCTGTTTGGGCCACCAGTGCATTGCTCAATATTTTGGTGCCAAGGTAGAAAAAGCAAAAAAGGTCATGCATGGTAAAACCAGCCTTGTTTTACATGACGGCAAGGGCCTGTTCCAGGGCCTGAGCTTGCCACTGGAAGTCACTCGTTATCATTCATTAATCGTCGATAAAGACAGTTTACCGGATGAACTCGAAGTCACGGCCTGGAGCCAGGCCCTTGATGGCAATAAAGATGAAATCATGGCCATAAGGCACAAATCACTGGCCATTGCCGGCGTTCAGTTTCACCCCGAATCCGTGCTGACCGAACAAGGGCATCAATTGTTACAAAACTTCCTATCAGCCTATTCCGGCAAAGCGAGTGTTTAAAAAGTAAAATTAATGCTTTAGCTCTTCGAGTCGATACAGTTTCAGCATATAATAAATAGCGATAAATCAGGTTTTCGATAACTAGACAATTTTTCCAAAATGCAGATATTTGAAGATAACGACATTATTTCCCCCATTTACCAGCGCGCATTAAGCCTGGCTATCAGCAAGGAGTTTGCACACCAGCAGGAAGGGAAAATATCTGTGGCAGAAAAACAAGACAGCGAGCAGGAGCACCGCCGTCGCGAACTCTTGGCGGTAGAAGAGCAGGCCAACAAGAATAAAATTATCGAAGAGCATGGCCAGAGCCATTTCCGCAACCAGGTCATGAGCAAGTTTTATGCGAAGGTTAATGCCCAGGTCAATACCGATTTCGATAATAAGGAAAGGCTCTATAACACTGTGCTCGGCATTGATGATGCGGC
>Ga0213830_1000494_pt1 | contig 20723 bp, 11 predicted proteins | sample SWATP11_FD_161661 | JGI IMG/M metagenome (GOLD analysis project Ga0213830, IMG submission 161661) | Coastal seawater microbial communities from Marineland, Florida, United States - SWA TP1 #1 | ecosystem: Environmental > Aquatic > Marine > Coastal | place: USA: Florida | collected 2016-08-06 | reverse complement strand
GAGAATACCGATATCAGTTTTGCACCCATCAGAAGTGAGTAGTCGAGTTATGCCAACCCTATGCAATAAGCCAGCAACTATAGCTAAATCATGTAGAACTGAGTCTTTCGCTTTTGTCGCCGCAAAATTTGTTGCTACACCAACCGAATGATCTAAGAGCCCGCCAGTATAGGTGTGATGATTATTTATGCTTGCTGGGCATGTAATAAACTTTATAGCCACATCTTTTTGCAAAATAACACTGCATACAAAATCCTGTAGTTCACACGTATTAATCGACGCGACCAGTTTGAGTAAGCGATTTAGTGAGTTCAAATTGTGACTCAACCACGAAGGCAACTGTTGCAAATGGCGGAGTTTTAGCTCTTTTTGTGTACAGGCGCTTATATACTTACACGAAAAGTAAGGGCGCTTTCCGATATGTTCCAGCCTACCCTCTATGTGAACCATCATATTTGGCTGAACGTCACCATCAATGCACGTTTGATCACGGCAATACAAAATCTGGGTCGATGTAGCATCTGATATGCGAATCTCTGCATAAGGGTTGTTACGTCTGTCGACTTTTATAATGAAGCCGACTAAAAAATAGATGCCTTTAAATCGTAAAGTATTTTGCTCTGAATATGATGCTAATGGACTACTTTGTTGTCGTTTCATGGTTGGGTGCTCCTACAGCTTTAGAAAACATAGCATTGGCGGCAGAGCCGTCTTTTCTGGTGAAATTGGGAACGTATCTAGAGTAGACACGAAATAGCATTTCAGTATTAGCGTGCCCCATTTGCTTGGCTATCCATTCGGGGGCCTCACCAGCCTCAAGCCATAATGTGGCTGCAGTATGGCGAGTTTGGTATGGATTGCGCTTTGGTATCTTCAAGTGACTTAATAGCGGGTACCAAACACGTTTTGTAACAGCGTTATGCTCTAATGGATTACCGGCCTTATTTATGAATACAAATTTATGCTCGCCAGTTCTCCTTTGCATAATCTTGAAGGCTTGGTAGACAGGTTCACTCATCTCAATAATGCGCTGACTGTGGTCTGTCTTGGTGTAGCCCATTTGACCATCTACAATCGTCTCGCGAATCAAAATTTGCTTCTTATCAAGGTCGACATACTTCCATTGCAGCCCATCAATTTCCCCTGTTCGCATACCTGTAAAAAAGCGAATTAGGAAGTACTCACGAAAATCCTTTCGGCAGTTGGCTAAAATAAGATTAATTTCGTCGAGCGTGAATGGATTAATATCGGACTTCGGTACTTTCAGTGGCTTTATAGTCCCAATCCGGTCTTTAAATTCAAACTGTTCTGCCGCATCTCTAACAATGGCTTTTGCTATTTTTAAATGCCTGTTCACGTGTCCAGGCGATAAGGAAGAACCATCTCGCTTTTTCAGCCCACAGATATGAGTGCGAAAAGCTAGCAGGTGTTCTTTTGCTATTTCGTTTATCTGAACACCTTCAAAGTAAACATTAAGTCGACCGAAAACGACGTTGCGCACGGATGTCGTATAACTTTTACTCCACTGAACTTTTTGATTGTTAAACCATGTGGTAGCAAATGAATCAAACGCAGGAATATTTAATGAGTGGCCAGCTATAACTGCTGCTGTCTGGTTTAACTTCTGTAGCATTCTACTATTAGGGAACGTTGCAGCGTAATCAAACTGGCCCAACAAAATTTCTGCTTGTATCTTATCTAACAAAACTTGCAGTCGTTTCCGATTCGCTGTTGTATCTTTAAGCTCTGTTTGCTCTCTACAACGCATGTTGCGAAACCGAAAATCCAAATAAAGCTTTCCGGTTTCTTTTCTAACGTTAATACTAGGCATGAGTGACTTCTCCATTACTCATTGGAATAGCCATAGCCTGTTTAGAGAACTTGCACATATCGCGTTTTATAGCTTCCCAGTCGTACAAGATTTTTCGTCCACCAAAAGGACGAATATAATGAATACCTTCAAGAAGAACTGAGTCTTTAAGCTGCTCACGTATAGTACGGCAGTCGTATTTGATCATTTTGGAAAGCTCAGCGGTTGTTAGAAAATTTGACGTCGTTTGCATCGCTATTACCTCAACTTCGTGATATTTTAAAAAGCAAATATGCATTTAATAATTCAATTTGCCATCCTGAATGACATTTTACGTCGCAGAATGTAATTGTCAATGGCTTTTTGCCATTCTGGGTGACATTAAGTCATTTAAGAGGTTAAAAGGTGTGATTAGGTGTCATTTAGCACGCTTGATGGGCGAACGAAAGATGAAAGTTACAGATGTAGCTAGAGAAACTGGCTTAAATAGAAATACCGTCACTCTGTTGTACAAAGAAACCGCTCAACGGATTGACCTAGATGCGATAGACAAGCTGTGTGATTTGTTCGATTGTGAAGTTGGCGATTTGTTGGAAAAATATAAGTAGTTCCCGAAAATCCTTCGGTAATTAATAGTGAATTTAGTAAGAGAATTTGATGAGTATTTCTTGCGTTGATTTATTTTGCGGAGCAGGCGGGCTAACCCATGGCTTCGTGAAAGAAGGTTTACCTGTAGTTGCAGGAATTGATTTAGATGGTGCGTGTCGTTACCCGTACGAACAGAATAATAAATCTATTTTCATAGAAAAGGACGTCTGTGAGTTTACGTCTGGCGAGTTAGTTGATCTTTACTCAGATTCAGAAATTCGAATCTTAGCCGGATGTGCGCCTTGCCAACCATTTTCTACTTATTCTCATCGCTATGACATGAATAGAAATAGCAGATGGAGTTTATTGAATGAGTTTTCGCGCCTTTCTAGGGAAGTAAAACCTGAAATAGTAACAATGGAAAATGTTCCAAGTGTCAAAGACCATGAGGTTTTTCAAAGTTTTGTCTCCGAACTTGAGTCCTCAGGATACTCAGTTTGGCACAAAGTTATTGATAGCAGCTGTTACGGTGTTGCCCAAACAAGAAAGCGGCTAGTACTGCTCGCTTCGCTGCTTGGTCCAATCGAAATTATTAAGCCAACACACAAGAAGCCAATAACAGTAAAAAAAGCAATTGGTAATCTTAAACCCATTAAGGCGGGTGAAACCGATCCAAAGGATACGTTACACAGCGCTTCTGGCTTGAGCGAGCTTAATTTACAGCGAATTAAAGCGTCGAAGCCTGGCGGTACATGGCGAGATTGGCCAAAGGAACTCATTGCTTCATGTCACCAATCGCAAAGTGGGAAAACCTACTCGGGAGTATATGGAAGAATGGAGTGGGATAAGCCAGGCCCGACGATGACAACTCAATGTTATGGTTTTGGGAATGGGCGCTTTGGACATCCAGAACAAGATAGAGCTATTTCTTTAAGAGAGGCTGCAATACTGCAAGGGTTTCCTCGTAACTATAAGTTTATTCCACCAGACCAGCCTTTATACAAAGGACCACTAGGTCGAATGATAGGCAACGCAGTACCCGTAGGCTTAGGCCAAGCCATTGCGAAAAGTATTAAATTACACTTGGAAAAATACGGGAAGATAAAAGCTACAAATTAGACTTTAAGGGAGTTCAGGTGGTCAATTTAGCCAATAATGAAAATCAAATCTTTACCGCGATACCAGAGCCTGGTCAGTTGGTCGAGGTGCGGAAACGACAATGGATTGTAGCTGATGTTAAAACTTCTCAGCTCCCTAACCTGCATAAGAAAAATCAAAACTATGTAAAGTTATCTTCGATTGACGAAGACGGCTTAGGGGAAGAGTTAGAAGTAATCTGGGAAATTGAGCCCGGTGCGCACATTATTGAGAAATCCGGATTACCAGAAATTACTGGGCTTGATGATGCTAGAAAGCTTGATGCTTTCTTAGATGCTGTTCGTTGGGGAGCAGCAACAAATGCAGATAGAACCTTTCTACAAGCGCCATTCCGAAGTGGCGTAAGTATCGAAGATTTTCAGTTAGACCCACTAGTAAGGGCCATTAATATGGCCCGTGTAAACCTGCTTATAGCGGATGATGTAGGGTTAGGAAAAACCATAGAAGCCGGTCTTGTTATACAAGAAATGCTACTTCGCCACAGAGCAAGAACAGTATTGATAATTTGCCCAGCATCGCTGCAACTCAAGTGGCAAGATGAAATGCAGGAAAAGTTCGGGCTTGAATTTAAGATTATTAACACTGATTACGTTAAGCAGCTTCGTCGTGAGCGTGGTATTCATGCAAACCCGTGGACTTCTTTCCCAAGGTTAATCGTCTCACAAGATTGGATTAAAGGCGGTGAAGGTTTAAGGCTGCTTAGGGAAACAATGCCAACAAAAGCCGTCTTCCCGCGTAAATTTGACATGATGGTCGCTGATGAGGCCCACAACATCGCGCCATCCGGTTCAGGTAACTATGCTGTAGCTAGTCAGCGTACAAAAGTGATAAGAGAGATTGCTCCTCATTTTCAACATAAGCTATTTTTAACCGCAACACCTCATAACGGCTACACCGAATCCTTTACCTCACTACTAGAGATTCTAGACGACCAACGATTTTCGAGAAATATTCTGCCGGACGCCAAACAACTACAGAAAGTAATGATAAGGCGTTTGAAAACAGATCTTGTAGACGAACAAGGAAATGCTCTGTATCCGAAACGTAAGCTCAGAGCATTAGAAATAAATTTCAGTCAAGCTGAAAGAAATATCCATAAGACGTTAAATCTTTACACAGAGAGCCGTGAGCAGTCGAACTCAGACACCAAAAATTCTATGGCTGTTAAATTTGTTAATGGCCTGCTAAAAAAGAGACTTTTTTCCTCTCCGGCGGCTTTTGCTTCGACACTTGAGAAACATATAAATACGGTCACCGGTCAGTCAAAATCAAAACATACATCAGCAATTGACGACCGCATTCTGCGTAAAGCAATGCTCAAAGCTGAAGAAGATTATGCAAATGATCAGGATTTTGAAGCTGCGCAAGATGAGGCAATAGGGGAGGCTAGTTCCAGGAGCTTGCCGCTTACATCAGAACAAAAGGCGCTTTTAAGTGAGCTTAGAACCTGGGCTCAAGTAGCACAGCATCAAACAGACTCTAAATCAGATGCAATCTGCAACTGGATAAGAACCAACTTAAAAGACGGTACTAAATGGAATAACAGACGCGTAATACTGTTTACTGAATACAGAACGACACAGCAATGGTTAGAAAAAATACTTGTTGAAAAAGGTTACGGAGGTAAACGTTTAGCCATTATTCATGGTGGTATGGATCACGAAGAGCGAGAAGATATCAAGGCTGCATTCCAAACTCATCCAGATCAATCTGAAGTGAGAATTTTGTTGGCAACGGATGCAGCTTCTGAAGGTATCGACTTACAAAACCACTGTAATTGTCTCATTCATCTTGAAATTCCTTATAACCCTAACGTTATGGAACAACGGAATGGTCGCATAGACAGACATGGCCAAAGGGAGAAAGAAATCCTCATTTGGCATCCGGTAGATGCGGGCACAGAATTGAGCGGCGGCGATACCATTGGCGGACATAAAAACGACATTATCCGAGCACTGACGAAGCTTGAATCCATGCGAGAGGATATGGGCAGTGTAAACCCGGTTATAGCTCCCCAAATGGCTGGGTTAATAGAGGGGCGAGCATCAGAGCTTGATACTGAGCAAGCTGAGACGAAAATGGTAAAAGCGAGGAAGGCTGTCCGGGCAGAGAGGGATCTTCAAGAAAAAATAAAACGCTTACATCAACAATTGGTCGCTACTAAAGAGGACTTTCATTTAACACCAGAACACATCATTGCAGCAGTTCAAACAGCACTTGAAGTTGCCCAGAAGCCACTTCTGAAACCCACAACTCTCCCTGGTACCACTCCTGGCAGTATTTTTATAATGCCCGAGTTTACTGGCTCTTGGGCACCTTGCAACAAGGGGTTAAGGCATCCTCATACTAAACAAATAAGACCAATAACTTTTGATCACGATGTGGCAAAAGGCAGAGATGATGTCGTTCTTATTCATTTGAATCATCGTCTTGTTCAGATGTGCTTAAGACTATTAAGAAGTCGAGTATGGGAAAAAGATGACAAGCTCCACCGCGTAACAGTAAGAAAGCTGCAACGGACAGAATTAGACAGTGTTGTAGCTGTTGTAGCGTCGAGATTGGTTATTGTTGGCGGCACACATAATCGACTTCACGAGGAAATCACTTATGCAGGTGGTTATCTAAAAGATAATGGCTACAGTCGAGAACGAAGCGTCAATCAAATTAATGATTGGCTACAGAAGTCATCACCCGCATCGGTTCTTCCGCAAACATTAGACGCTATTAAGACCAGGTTTGCCAACAATAGTGAAGCAATTTATAAATCGGTAGAGGCGCGCTCAAAAGACAGGCTAGGGAATTTAGAAAGTACTTTGACAAGACTTAAGAATAAGGAAATTGAAGACATTGTTACCGTACTGGATGAGTTAGACGGAGCTATTGACGCCGAGCTTGCAAAAGAAGGTGTTATACATGAACAAATGAGCCTATTTGGTAATGACGAAAGAGCTGAAGTGAGGAAGGATAAAGCTGCTATTGAAGCAAGACAAAAGCGAATAGAACTAGACAAAAAGGCTGAAACCGAGGCGATAGAGAAGCGCTACGCCAATTATATCGACCGCACTTTCCCCGTGGCTGTGATATTTCTCGTTCCAGAACACCTATGCGAGGCTGACTAATGGCTTATTCTAAAAACCAACATGCTGAGTGGTTGTCCTTAATTGAGATTTCAGGTCCGTTTTTAGCGGAACCAATTCTGGACCAGGCTTTTCCTCAGGGATTAGAAAAACTCGATACGATAAAAAAGAGACAATTTCGACAAACCTACGATGAATGGCGTGAGGTCATTGATAGCGATGCTCAAAACGATATTGAGATCAAAGATAAAATCCACCAGCAATGGATAGACTGGGTTTTAAAATTCGGACTAGAACTAGATGAAGACGAAGATGGCGGCATTCTTAAAAATCAAAGTCAAATGTCATCTTCAATACAGATTCATGTCACCGAGCATCATGTCTCCTTAAAGCCAGATTATGCGATTATCGCATCTGATTCAGAAAAGCCATATTTGCTCATACAAACCTATCCGCCTGAAACGAAACTATCGGAAGTGCTTCCAGGGGATGGCTGGTCTACAAGTCCAGCCGAACGAATGGCACATCTGTGCAGAGGTGTAGGTACCAGACTGGGCATCATTACAAATGGTGAGCAATGGATGTTCATTGATGCTCCTATTGGGGGAATAACCACCTATGCAAGCTGGTATGCAAGACTCTGGGGATTAGAGCCCATTACATTACAGGCATTCTATAGCCTGTTTAATGTCGGTAATGTTTTTAATGGATTTAACGAGGCTAAAAGCTTACCTGTACTAATTGATGAATCATTACAGTATCAGGAAGATGTAACTCATACTCTTGGAACACAAGTAAGCCGTGCAGTCGAAGTTCTTATTCAATCAATTGATAGAATAAACCATGACCACAATGGTCGATTGCTGGAAGGTGTTGAGCCGGAAGAATTATATGAGGCTGGGCTAACCTTCATGATGAGGTTGGTTTTTTTACTCTGCGCGGAAGAGCGAGGCTTACTGCTCTTGGGCGACCAAGCTTATGAAGCGAACTATGCGTTATCCACGCTCAGAGCAAAGTTAAGGGAAGAAGCAAGCCTGCACGGTGACGAGGTACTCTCTTATCGTAAAAATGCTTGGTCTCGATTACTCGCTATTTTCAGAGCAGTATACGCGGGTGTAGAGCACGAAAATATGCGTATGCCGGCGTTGGGTGGATCACTTTTTGATCCAGACCGCTTCCCATTTTTAGAGGGGCGAGGCAAAGGAACTAACTGGCTAGAGGAGCAAGCAAAGCCTCTTCCCATTGATAACCGAACCGTTTTACTTTTCCTAGACGCTATCCAGCTTTATCAAGGTCGCACACTTTCCTATAGAGCGCTTGATGTTGAGCAAATTGGGTATGTTTACGAAGGCCTACTAGAACAGACAGTAAAACGAGCCTCAGATGTCACGCTGGAACTTTCAGGAAGTAAAAGTTGTAAGAAGCCCTGGGTTTATCTAGGCGAACTAGCTTCAGCAGAACTAGATGGTGACTCCGCTTTACATACATTACTCAAAGAACGCACTGGAAGTTCTGCATCTCGAATTACAAATGATTTAAAAAAAGAAGTAACAGATGCGGATGTCGATAAGCTTATTGTTGCGTGTAACAACGACGCAGAATTGTGCAAGCGCATAAAGCCGTATTATCACTTCTTACGATTTGATGCCTGGGGAAATCCTCTGCTCTACCCGAAAGGCGCTTACATGTTGACCACCGGTTCAGACAGGCGTGAAACCGGTTCTCACTACACCCCCAAATCGCTGACAGAATCTATAGTCAAGGAAACTCTAGAGCCGGTTGTTTACGTTGGGCCAGCTGAGGGTAAACCTCGCGAAGAATGGGAGCTGAAATCTCCTGAAGCCCTGCTCGACCTCAAAATATGTGATCCTGCTATGGGCTCAGGTGCATTTTTGGTTCAAGTTTGTCGCTGGCTAGCTGAAAGAGTATGTGAGTCTTGGATAATAGCTGAGCACAAAGGTACTTCAATCAACATCAAGGGAATATCGGCGTCAGATACTGATGAAGAGTTATTGCCTAAAAATAGTGAAGAGCGATTACTCCTTGCAAAACGTTTGGTCTCGGAGCGCTGTTTGTACGGTGTCGACGTTAATGTTCTAGCAGTGGAGCTAGCTAAGTTGTCTATTTGGTTGGTTACATTGTCAAAGAATAAACCTTTTACATTTTTAACGGACACATTTAAGCAAGGTAATAGCCTGAATGGTGTATTTAGAATCGAAAGTTTTCTAAATTTCGATTTAGGGCGCTTTAAGAAACGTTTTAATATTGAAACTTCGCTCAAAATCATCGCAGCTTCAAAAGGTAAAGGCGAGGAAGCCTCACCCAACTTAAACAATGTAGCCAATGAAGAGAAAAGATTAAGAGTAATTGCGAATTTATACCAACACCTAAAGACTGAAAAGAGTGATGCCTGCCCTGCGGATTTTTGGATTAAAGGAATTAATGATAATGGAATCGAGTTAGAAGACTCTTTTTTCAAAAGGCAATTTGGAGGTTTAGATGCAGACCCTAGTGTATTTCATTGGCTTATCGAGTTTCCTGAAGTTTTCTTAGAAAAAGGCGGTTTTGATGCCATAGTAGGAAATCCGCCTTGGGGAAGCTTGGCCAGAGATCATCAACGTACAATAATTGATAATTTATTTTATTTTGTTGGTGACTACGAATATTCAATGGCTTTTATCGAGCTATCAGTTGCGATTACACACTCTGAAGCTAGTACGGGGTTGGTTCTACCAAATACGATTCTCTTAAATGACTCAGCCCGCATGATAAGAGATTTATATCGAAAAAATCTTGAGATTCAACATATTTTTGACTTCAGCGAGCTGGATATTTTCAAAGGTGCTAACGTTAGAAGTTGCGCAATTGTTAGCTCAAAAAGGAAAACTAAATCAAAAGAATTTGGGTATACATGTGATTTAAGAGATTCATACCCAACTAAATTACCACTTATTGTGCTCAATGAACGAAGTCATTGGTCAAAACTGGACCAAAAAATAATCACCATTCCTGAAAACCTGCGTTCTATTGGAGATTTTTTCACTGTTAAGCAGGGTTATAAGCCATATGACAAGCACGCATTATGCAGAAGAATGGATTTGGAGGAAGCAGAGGCCATAGTTAAACAGAAACCCTGGCACGCAAACGAAAAATTGGATGACTCTTTTGTGAGAGAGTTGAAAGGTAAAGACATATCTCGCTTTGACGTTCATTGGAGCGGCACATGGGCAAGCTACGGGCCTTGGGTCTCTAATTATATCGCGCCAGAGTGGTTTGATGGAAACAGAGTCCTAGTTCGCGAGATAGTTGGAAAGGAGCCAAGACTTGTCATTGCAGCGAAAGCCAGTGAATTTTTTGTGCATAACCCCAGCATAATATTATTGAAACCAATAAAAAATAAATTTTTGACGGATTTTTTACTTATATTTTTGAATAGTGAAATTTGCTCTCAATTTATTTCACAGATATCTTCAAAGGTCTCAAAAGGGCTTTTTCCTAAAATCTTAGTAAAAGATCTGAAGAAACTTCCCTTTCCCGATGAAAAATTGTTCACAGAAGAATTACGGGACCGGATGAAAAGCATACTCAGCATATCTGATGAAAAAATGAAATTGCAGATGTGTGACGAGTTTTCGAGGGAAGTTTTCGAAACGGCGAAAAAAGCTGAAATGGATGATTCAATATGATACCAGAAAAAAATAAAGCATTTATTGCCCTAGCACCTAATTTAGGAAGAAGTGGTATTTCACCAAACTACTCTTTACAACTAAGTGGTAGTGCAAGCGTTTTTTCTAGCATTGAAGTAGGGAGTTGGGTCCTCGTTGTTAATTCTAACACTTTAGTTACAGAAATAGGTCGAGTCTATCGGATCAGGAAAGGCTCAAATGCATTGACTTTATTCTTCGATAAATACCAAAAAGCAGATTCCCCTACCACATCGCCGTTTCCGATCTCAGGTCAAATCTGCCGAATAGAATGGACAAAGTTTGCGGAGGAACTCCCCAAACTATTCGGTAAAACACTAGCTGAAATTCCACTTATTCAAGACGATGTCTACGTTCGAGAACTTCTTCAGCTTGCGGTAAAAGATGATCTCCTAGGCCCTGCAAACGGCCCGCACGAACAAATATTGGATATGAGCGTTCGTGATCGCTATTTGGTTGGACGTTTAGCTCCGATGGACGCTTCGGAGAAAGGCAGCGAGTTTGGTATAGATGGTTCACGCGATGACGGTGAAGAACCTGATGAGCTCATCGTTAAAGCCCAACCAGAAAAGCAGAACTCCGCTACAAATAATGTGATGCCAGAACCTGATAGCAGTGAAGAGGTAGACGCGGCAAGTAATCAATCAATAATACCATCTAGCATGGGATTTACGTTTTGTGTGTCAGGTGATGAAAAAAGCATAGAAGTGCAGGCAAATTGGGGCCGATACGAGCGCTTTTATGAACATGATATGTATAAAACGCACAAGGACACCGAAACGGGTGAAGAAGTGCAAGGAGCGAAAGTCAAAGTATGGCAACGCATTACTTGTGGCGGCGCGATTAATCTTTCTCTAGAAACAGGCGCAATCACTCCAATTTCGGTAGATAAAGAAAATCCCGAAGTTGTTTTACAAGGGACGGTGAGGCCACCGAATAAAAACGGAGACCGATTAGTAACTTTATTCTTGGTAAATACTCGGACTGAACCGGAGTCAAATAGAGATACCGCGTGGGTGTTTCAACCACACATTTCAGCTACTGCCATTAAAGAAGCAGCAAACAAAAATGTTTTTCGCAAGCGGCCAGTTTTAAAGCCTAATGGTGAGGATTTAGAACGCGAATCACTAGAAATGGTATATCGCAATAAGGTCGAATTTGCCACAGGTCATGGCGTAGCCGTTCATGCCATATCTTCTCCAGATGACGTTGAGCGGGCAAGCAAGGTTGAAACTGTTGTCATCCCGGAATATGAAGTTCCAGTGACCGAGGTTCCAGGGCAACGTGAGGGGGATAGGCCTGCATTAAAGGAAATGATGTCTGAAGGTTATTTAGACATGATGAAGCTAGCCGCGATGACTCGAGAAGAGCTAGTCATTGCACTTACCAAAATGACAACCGACTACACCGCTTGGATTCGGGAGCAAGAAGAAAGAGTGGGTAGCGATGTTGTTGATCATGATGATGCCGCGGCAAGAGCACTTAATAGTTGTGAGGAAATTAATACTCGCCTAAAAGAAGGCATTACTGTTCTAGCTGACGAAGAAAATGATAATGCACTGCAAGCGTTTCGCTTTGCAAATTTAGCAATGGCTAAACAACGTGTGCAGAGTATCTATGCTCACAAACGGAGAACCAACAAACATATTACTGTTGAGGAGTTAAACAAGGACCCCAAGAACTATTCGTGGCGTTCGTTTCAGCTTGCATTCTTATTGTTATCTATCCCGGCCATTGCAAACCCAGAGCACAACGACAGAACTGAATCAGCAGACGCTACTGCTGATTTACTCTGGTTTCCTACCGGTGGTGGTAAGACGGAAGCTTATCTTGGTGTTGCGGCATTCACTATGGCTATTCGCCGGTTTCAAGGTGACCTTGGCGGGTATGATGCAAGCCGAGGCTTAGCTGTGATCATGCGCTACACACTCCGGCTACTTACCCTCCAGCAGTTCCAACGCGCAACAGCTCTAATTTGCGCGATGGAAGTCATTCGCAGAGAAGCAATAAAAAAGGGGAAACTAAGGCTAGGTGAAACACCGTTTACAATTGGCTTGTGGGTGGGTAACCGAGTGGCTCCCGGAACGACTGATGAAAGTGCCAAAGCTATAAAAGATATACGAGACCCGGAAAAGTGGAATGCTGGAAGCTCATCACCAGCACAACTAACTAGCTGCCCGTGGTGCGGTGAAGAAATTGACCCAGGAAAACACATTGAAGTTAATAAAGATAAACTTCAGACGGCCATTTATTGTGGTGATAAAAAAGCTCGCTGCGAGTTTTCTAAGGGCAAATCAGCTTCGCTGGCTCATCCCGGCATCCCGGCTTTAGTCGTTGATGAGGAAATTTATCACCGTCCTCCATCAATGATGATCGCTACAGTCGACAAATTTGCAATGATGGCATGGCGCGGGGAAGTAAGGAATTTATTCGGTAAAGCAACCGTTGAGTGTGAGCGCCATGGGTTAACATGGCCAGATGCTAATTCCTGTAATGGTAATCACCCAAAAAATAGAGGTGGTACAGCGACCAAACCAAAGGCGATTTCTCCAATCAGACCACCAGATTTGATTATTCAAGATGAGTTCCACTTAATAAGTGGGCCATTGGGTACTATGGTTGGATTATACGAAACTGCTGTTGATGAACTTTGCTCTTGGACATTAAACGATAAATCAATACGCCCCAAAATCATTGCTTCTACTGCTACTGTTAGAAAAGCCAAACAGCAGGTCAGCGGAGTGTTTAACCGTCAAGTAGCTGTGTTTCCTCCGCATGGTTTGGATATTGAGGACAATTTTTTCTCCGTGCAACGACCTGTAGAAGATCATTATGGTCGGCGCTATTTGGGTATTTGCTCTCCAGGAAGTGCTCGACCAGCCGTTTTAATTCGTGTTTATACCGCATTTTTGACTGCCTCTCAGGCTCTATTTGAGCGTTTTGGCCAGGTCGCTGATCCGTATATGACAAGTGTTGGGTACTTTAATTCTTTGAGGGAATTGGGGGGTATGAAGCGCTTGGCTGAAGATGACGTTCAAACGCGTTCTTATCGCGTGCAGATGAGTTTAGTCGATCGTCCTGGGCTTCAACAACGCAGTGTAAATAATATAAGAGAGCTTACCTCTCGGGTATCCAGTCAGGACATCCCAAAATACTTAGATCAACTAGAAGTGAAGTTTAAAGCTGAATATGACCCAATTGAAGGCAAGTATATTACCAAGTGGGAAGATGGTGAAAGTCGCGCTATTGACGTAGTACTGGCAACAAATATGCTTTCTGTTGGGGTAGACGTTAACCGCTTAGGCGTGATGGCTGTAAATGGCCAACCCAAAAGTACCGCTGAATATATCCAAGCCACCAGCCGCGTCGGTCGTAGCTTTCCTGGATTGGTTTGCACAATTTTAACCTGGTCTAGGCCAAGAGACCTCTCACACTACGAAACGTTTGAGCATTACCATGCGACCTTCTACAAACATGTTGAAGCACAATCTGTTACTCCCTTTTCACCGCGAGCAATTGACAGAGGGCTAACCGGTTCAATGGTTAGCTTGATGCGGCTAAGTAATGAGGAGTTAAACCCGAATGACGGCGCTTCGAATTTGAAAAGTACAAATTCAAATGTTGTGAAGAGTACGATCAAATCGATAACAGACAGAGTTCACTTAGTTGAAGAAAATCTACAAGCTAGAGAGCTAGCAGACGCGGCGATAAAGCAAAGAGTAGATGACTGGGTAAAAGAGACTAATAAACCCGGACGGACCGTCGCTTATGAGAAGAAAGGAGAAAAGGCTGATAGCAAGGTAGCTCTCATTAAAAAGCCTGGATTTAGCGATTGGGACAGATTTACGGTTCCAATGTCTATGCGAGAGGTTGAGCCCGGCGTTAAATTGCAAATGAGTATCCAAAAACTGAATGACGGTCCAGATTGGAAACCTCAAGTTAAAAGGAAAGACGAAACACAAGGAGGTAAGGAGTGAGTACAGGTAAAAAGTTTAGTTCTAGTACAACTCCTGTGGGTGACGTACGCCCCAGTCAACTTTTATGGACCTATGGTCCTGGCGCTTTAATAGATATGCCTAGTTTATCGGTGGTGACTCAAGGTACCGACCGCTGGGAAAAAGATCGCTGTCCTCCAATTATAGAAGCGCGGCTGTTAAATGCCGTAAAAAAGGTATTGGGGTCACAAGTAGAAAGTATGAGAATGCCTCCCATACCGAATAAAGAATCAAGCGATCCGTACTCAGCAGAAGCTAGGGTAGGCGTTCCTGTTAGGCCATTCCCTCGTTGGCTACGTTGTGTAAAGTGCGGCATGCTTGCCGAATATGACGCGGGTTTGTTTGACATAAAAGAGAGTCGCTTTAGGCCTGAAAATACCCGTTTCGTACATAAAATGTGTCGTGGCTCACAGGGAGATAAACCTGCAAAAGACGCAGACGCTGTACCGGCTCGTTTCCTGTTGGCATGCAGAAATGGGCACTTGGACGATTTTCCATGGCGTTATTATGTTCATGGAGGACAAACAAACTGTACAGGTAGTTTACGTTTCTTCGAAAGCGGAGCTTCATTACAAACTGAAAACCTTTGGGTAAAGTGTGATGCATGTGATGCGAAGCGAAATTTAGCGCAAGCTTTTGGCAAATCAGGAAAAGAGAACCTACCTGCATGCAGAGGTCGACATCCGCATTTAGATAAATACCAATCTGGCTGTGACGAAGAGCCAAAAGGTGTTCTTTTGGGTGCAACGAATAGTTGGTTCCCAATAACATTATCTGCCTTAGCCATACCGCTCACTCGAGATCCAATTATTCAATTAGTACAGGATGGTTGGGACAACTTCTCTGATGCCGAATCTGTTATAGAAGTCAAAGCAATCATCAAGACATTGGTCAAAAACGCGATTTTACCGGGAATTGATAAATACACTGCGGAAGAGGTTTGGCAGGTTATTGAAGCGATCAACAATGGTGATGTGGGTGATAATGTAACCCAAAGTGATATTAAAGCCCCTGAATGGGATGTATTTATAGAACCCAACCCACCAAATGACTGGCCACACTTCTTAAGCGAAAAAACTGGCGTCCCCAAAAGGTATCAAAAGCAAATTGCTAATGTCCTATTGCTAAAAAGATTGAGGGAAGTAAACGCATTAATTGGTTTTACAAGGGTTGAAGCGCCAGAAGAAAGCAACAACCCAGACGAACAGCCACCAATGGCACCACTATGCAATGAATCGCCAACTTGGGTTCCTGCCAGTGAAGTACATGGCGAAGGTATATTTATACGTTTTGATGAAAATGCCTTAAGTAAGTGGGAAAGTCTCCTAGCCGTTAAGGAAATAGATAAATCCCTATTTAATGGTCATCGTGGTTGGCGTAGTGCTAGACGCTTGTCCCCTGAAGATGGTTATCCAGGTATTCGATACGTATTACTTCATACCATTGCACATATGCTAATTCGAGAACTTGCACTTGAATGCGGGTACAACGCGGCAAGTATTAGGGAAAGAATTTATGGTGATACCGATGGCGATAATCAACAAGCAGGAATCCTGATTTATACTGCAGCGGCGGATTCTGATGGAACGCTTGGCGGATTAGTTGAGCTTGGTAAACCTGAAAACTTAGAAAGGCTACTCTACCAGGCATTCAATCGAGCAAAGGTGTGCTCGTCAGATCCCCTTTGTTCTGAACATAATCCCGAGAAAGATCGTTCGCTACATGCTGCAGCTTGTCATGCTTGTACTTTTGCTGCAGAAACGTCATGTGAGAAAAATAATAGGTACCTTGATAGGGCGTTAGTAGTGCCAACGCTGGACAATAGAGGAGCCGCGTTTTTTGGCGATGATGTTTAATGGATGATTTACTAAAAGGTATTTACGACGTTGTTAAAGACCAACACTTTAACAAGATACAGTCTTTATCAAACAAATTAAAACGCACTGAGAAGAGTAACCGGCATTTGTTGAAGGGCTTTTTCAATATTGATAGCTCAAATCAGGCGCTAGACACGTTGCTAAATCTATGGAGTAAAAGTGACTACTCCAATGTTGAACTTGCCAGTCTGTTAGTAGGTGCATCACTAGGATGCACAAGCGAAAGTAACAAAGAAAAAACTGAGCTTGTGTGGACAGGGCCAGATCTCAACTTGCTACCGGTAAGGCGCTCTGAGCAAGTACTCCTAGATCTGATTGATTCCGCAAAAAAGACGTTATTTATTGTCTCTTTCGTTTTAGTCAACATTCCAAAAATTGAAGAGGCTCTCAGAAGAGCTATCAACCGTGGTGTAGATGTTCGACTATTATTGGAGTCTGAGGATAAATCTGGTTCCAGCAGTTTTATTGACACAATTTTCAGACTTTACACAGAGATTCCAAATATACAGCTATATGTTTGGCCTAGAGACAAGAGAGAAAATATTCAAAGGGGCTTCGCTCGAGTGCATGCTAAATGTGCAGTAGCAGATAGTCAGTTGGCATTTGTCACTAGCGCAAATCTGACTGCAGCTGCATTGGATAGAAACATCGAAATAGGTGTTCAAATCAAAGATGGAAGTACTCCTCAACAGATGGTTGCTCAATTCACTTCCATGATAATTGCTAAGGAAATAGTCCCCTTTAAACCAGATATCTATAAAACTAACTCCCCGCCTAAACAAGACGAGATTACATATCTTGAGGACTTACCGAAAAGGCTTGAGCCTGGAAAGCGGATAAAAGTTAAGTTCGATAATACGAAGAAAGGAATAAAGGAAGTGCACAGCTTCCTTGCTTGTGATGTGAGCTTAGAGAGACCTAAAACAGGTTCATTGGTAATCATTCTTCATAATAACCAATATCTAGTCGGAAAGTACCGATGGAGCAAACAACAAAACACTGAGAATAATGAGCAGCATTATGTTGTAACGGTAAAGGGCTTTGCGCCGACCGAAAGAATCATAATAGCTGAAGGTGAGTGGGAGCATTTTAAGCCGATTGCGGTGGCTGAAATCGAATAGGAGAGCAATTTGGCTAGGTTAGTACCAAAAGTAGAAATCAGTGATATCAATGTAAAATCAGAAAGAGATGTCGCTAGATATTTAGTCGAATTACTACCGGATGATTGCCTAATTTATCACAGCTACCCATGGCTGATGACGGATCGCAATGACAAAGGTAATACTACTCTAAAAGAGGGAGAGACTGATTTCGTGATCGTAATCCCTTCGCACGGTTTATTTGTGCTTGAAGTAAAAGGCGGGGTTATTGAATACGATGCAGAAGCAAGAGAATGGAATAGAGTTTTAACAGATGGAACGCTCAAACAAATCCAAGACCCATTCGAGCAAGCCAATAGAAATACTCATTTTCTAGAAAAACAAATTAAAAGTATTGGGTATGGGGGCACTAACCAATTACCATTCGGCTATGGCTATGCCGTGGTGTTTCCAGATTGCCAGTATTCAGGTTCCGTTCCTGCAGGCTCAACACCTTCAATAATTTTTTCCGCTAATGACCTCAAATTTATAAACCGAAGGATAAAGTCTGCTCTTTCCCAATGGATTAGGCGTGATAAGCCCTATCAATTGACGCCTGACGATATGAGGAACATACAACGGGGTATATCACCAAGCTTCAACTTGCTACCCATTCTGTTTCGAAAAATTGAAGAACAAGAAGAAAGGCTATTCAGACTAACCAATAATCAAAAGCTACTCCTTGATTTTTTAGCGGAGAGAAAAAGAGCCTGCATTAATGGTGTTGCCGGTTCCGGTAAAACATTACTTGCACAGGCACAGGCTGAAAAATTCGCTAGCAAAGGTATGAAAACGCTTTTGGTTTGTTACAACAAGGCGTTAGCAAACTGGCTACGAGAAAACGTTATGAGTGAGTATGCGGAACTCCTCACAATTACACACTTCCACAGCCTTTGTTCAAGCATGTGTAAAAAAGCAGGTGTCGTTTTCAAACCTCCACAAAACAATGATGAGGAGTTCTGGCAAGAAGACGCCCCTGAACTACTTATTGATGCAATAGATACAATTGGGGAAAAATTTGACGCTGTAGTTGTAGATGAGGGGCAGGACTTTCACTCCGACTGGTGGTTCCCACTTGAATACATCAACGCCGGCGGAGATGAAGGGATAATGTACGTTTTTTATGACCCAAATCAGAATTTATATATTGATCGAAACCCTACATTGCCGGCACTAGGGGAGCCGTTCAATCTCCCCGTAAACTGTCGTAACACTAAGTCGATCGCAGAACTATGCAGCAGTATCCTTGATTTTGATATACCAACAAAAGAAGACGCACCGTTGGGTGATGAGCCCATTTTCTTACGACTAGATAGTAAGTTTGAAATAAGAAAAAGAGTTGAAAGGTTTGTTCATGAGTGGGTAAATCAAGGAAAGTTAGAACCAAATCAGGTTGCAGTCCTTAGCCCCTATAGAATCAATAATTCATCACTGGCAGATTGTAATAAGCTACGAGGTGTTGAGTTAACAGAAGACCTATCGCGTTGGAAGTCAGGTCATGGAATTCTCTTTTCTACCGTAAAAGGTTTTAAAGGGTTAGAAGCCGACGCAATTATGCTTATAGATGTCCCGCCAATAGAAGATGAGTCGCTTTTTAAAAAGTCTGATTATTATGTTGCTTGTTCTAGGGCGAAGCACCTTTTAGTGGTTATGAGTGAAGAATAAATTTTCTAGTGAAAGGACTTACAAGTGCATGGTTAACAAAACAAAAATTGAAAATACAGCCATCGAAAAGGCAATAAATAACCTTGAAGACTCAATAGCAAAGCTTGCCACCGTTCAGGGCAAAAATGACCACGTATATAGGTATCCAAGTCAAACTCAATACAATTCATTGATAGAGTGGAGCATTCAATTTAGAAATGAATCAAAGTTTATGGCTGCCCAACATAATCCAGATTTTCAATTTCACTGGAATCTAAGCATCAAAAGTCAAGCCTACAACTTAGGGAAGTTTCCAGCGCTCTACAACAGCTTTATATGGGTAAAAGCTAACGCAGTTCAAAAGATGAGTCTCTCAATAGTTAATGCTCTTGCTAGCCAAAATGACATTCTTTTAGCTATCAACACAGGACGTTCACTATTAGAACAAATAGGTTCCCTTTCATTGGCTGAGAAATCAATATCCGCTTTTTTTGAAGCTATCCAGCCGGATAATAAAGAGGAGGATTGGCTGTTTGGTTTTGAAGATGAAATCAGAAAATGGACGCATGGAACCAGAATTAACTGGGAAGACTATTACCAAAAAGGGCTTAGAAATGGCTCTCGTGGTTCTTACGACTCTAATAAAGGACACTTCGGAGTCGAGGCAGAAGGTTTAATGCAAGGTGTAGATTTACTTGCTAAAAAGGTTAAAGGAGCGAGGAAGGCATATGAATTTGCTAGTGAATTCGTTCATCCTAATCACGGCATTTTTGCGATCTCACTTAGTGACTATGAGTACTCAAAACGAGATGATGGCCTTATTTTGTGGACAAGATTGTATTCGTCTCACCATTCACTTGCTGGACAGAAAAACCTGGAACCTTTGCTAGCTGAATACTTCGAAATCTGCTCCGAGGCTATTCAAAGATCTACACAACTTTTAATTGCGTTGGGATCTCACAGTTCAACTGTAAAAGTGCAGTCAAGAAAATCTGTTAAACAAATACTTAGAGCACAGCCAGATGCATTTGGTGAGGACGAGCTCTGCCCCTGCTTTTCAGGAAAAGTACTTAGAAACTGTTGTAAACTGAAGCGACGTTACCACTAAGATATTTGCATTGCGATTAATGGACAAAAGTTTGTTGTGCTGAATTTTGGGTACTAGTGTTGTGAACACTTACGATAAGTATTTGGTCACAATATGGTCACAGACTGCTTTTTGTAGGCTTGTGTCCAAAAAAAGCGAGGGGCATCAAAGAAGAAAAAGTGGCCCACCCGAGAGGATTCGAACCTCTGACCTCGCCCTCCGGAGGGGCGCGCTCTATCCAGCTGAGCTACGGGTGGTCTTAATTTTTCATAGTACATGACATCAAGTCATGATTTAAGCAATTTGTCCGTTGCTCTCGGGCCCCTTCTTTCACCTGTCCGTTGCCTCCGGAGGGGTGCGCTCTATCCAGCTGAGCTACGGGTGGATATTTAGTGATAGTTTTCACTAACAATATATCAAAACTTGTGCTCCCATATTTTGAAATTTTTAACTTTCAAAATATTTGTCCCCCCTCCTCCGGAGGGCCGCGCTCTATCCAGCTGAGCTAAGGGCGGATAGTGCTACGGTTGTAATAACCGTGTACGTTCGCAAAGGAAAAATACGCAGTTAAATGTACGCTGCAAACGGGGCGTAATAATACTTACGCGGTGGGTTGGCTTCAACTCATTTATTAAAATCTCTTT